>Ga0066256_1000965_pt1 | contig 47409 bp, 47 predicted proteins | sample ThiBio_1000_biof_FD_87107 | JGI IMG/M metagenome (GOLD analysis project Ga0066256, IMG submission 87107) | Wastewater bioreactor microbial communities from Cape Town, South Africa - Thiocy_expt_1000_biof (version 2) | ecosystem: Engineered > Bioreactor > Thiocyanate-remediating >... | reverse complement strand
CATGCCCGGGTACAGCATGTCGGGGGTGAAGTGTTAGCGCCCGATTTCGTCGAGTGTGGGCGCGGCCGCGTCCGTAACCCGCTCGCGCTTCAGGGCCATGCCTGCGGACCGGTCGTCCTTGCTGATCCCTGAAAATTATCGCCTCGTGTGTTCGCTGTTTGTTAACAGAAGAGGGTTGCGCCCGCCAGCGCCAAAGCGGGCGGGCGCCGAAGCATTTCCGGGAAAAGTGCGCAGCGGTTTTCCGTCCGGAAATGCCTGCAAGGAGCCAGAATCAGCTGGCCACGAGCGCCAGCGCCCGCACGGGCGAGCCGGTGCCCTTGACGAATTTCAGCGGCGGGGGGATCAGCGCGGCCGCCTGGGGGGGAAGCTGGTGGGGGGGACCCGGGCTGGGGAGGCCGTGGCGATTGGCCTTGTGCATCAGGTTGTGGGCCGGGAAGGGCGGGTTCATCCCGCCGGCGGAACCGGCATCGGTGCCGACCGTTTCCGAGCCCCAGCCGATCACGCCCTTGCCGATCAGATAGGTGATCGCCTCGGCCGTCGGCCCCGGCGAATGCGGGCCGTTCTCGTCGGCATTGAGGAAGGTTTCGGTCGAGCCGTTGCGCTTGTACCAGTCGCTGCGCAGCAGCACCCAGCTTCCCGCCTCGATCTCGCCATGCTCGGCTTCCCATTCCTGGATGCTTTCGACCGTCAGCAGGTAATCGACGTTTTCAGCCACTTCCTTCGAGCGGTCGATGACGTTGACCGGGGCGACGAAATTCTGCGGCGGAATGGTGTCGGTGGTGTTGTCGGGATGGTCCTTGCCGGTGATCCAGTGGCAGGGCGCATCGAAATGCGTGCCGGTATGTTCGCCGAGTTCCAGCCAGTTCCAGGCCCAGAAGGGGCCGTTCGCGTCATATTCCGAGATGGTGTGAACCTTGACGCTCGGCGTATTGCTGCCGAATTGCGGCGGCAGGTAGATGACCGGCGTTTCGGGCCCGAGCGGCGCGGTGAGATCGACGACCTTGACGGCGCCGGACAGAAGCGCGGAACCGAAGCCGGAGAGAATATCGGATGTAGTCATTGGATCTGTTCCCCATGAAGAGATCGCGGTGGCCCTCACGGCCCGGCATCAGCCGGTTTCCTCTGGCCGCAGGGCACGCGTCCGAGAGGGAGCCTAGGGGACAGAATATGAAATTGCAAGTAATCTGAGAAGCAATCGCTATGCGAAATGACCCTGCCCGCGCCCTATTGTAAAGCCGCATTGTCGAAGCGCGGTCGCCTTATTATATGCAGATGCGAATAATTGCAGGCGATGCCGTTGGCCATGCCGGCGGCTCCAGCGGGGCAAAGGCGCTCTGGCGATCTTGCCATTCGCCTTCCTTCGGCATAGCTCTGCGGCAAGAAGCATGTCCATGAAAAAGCGGGAACCGGTTTTCGGTTGGAGAATGCGTCAAACAGAAATCGGAGCGGCCGTGCTCCCGGTCCGGAATGGAAGCGATGGTGCAAAAGGTCAGTCTGGGCCGCCTGAAACTCGGCGATTTCCGCAATTATGCCGAGTTGTCCCTCGCCTTCGATCCGCGCCATGTGGTGCTGACCGGCGACAACGGCTCGGGGAAAACCAATCTTCTCGAAGCCGTCTCCTTCCTGTCGCCGGGCCGTGGCTTGCGGCGCGCGCCGTATGACGACGTCGCTCGCGTCGGGGCGCCCGGCGGCTTTTCGATCTTCGCCGATGTCGAAGGCATGGATGGCGAGGTCGCCATCGGCACCGGCACGGAAAGCGGCGAGGACTCCGCTACCCGCAAGCTGCGCCTCAACGGCACGCCGGCGCGCACCATCGAGGAACTGACCGATCACTTGCGCGTGCTTTGGCTGACGCCGGCGATGGATGGCCTGTTCACCGGCCCATCCGCCGACCGGCGCCGCTTCCTCGACCGGCTGGTGCTGTCGCTTGATCCGGCGCATGGCCGCCGCGCCAGCGATTTCGAGCGCGCCATGCGCAGCCGCAACCGGCTGCTCTCCGAAGGCCGCTTCGATCCCTCCTGGTTGACCGGCCTCGAAAGCCAGATGGCGAGCCTCGGCATCGCCATGGCGCTGGCGCGGCAGGAAATGCTGGGCCTGCTGACCCGGCTTGTGGCCGAGGGCGGCGACGGCACGCCCTTCCCGATGGCGGCGCTGACGCTTTCCGGCTTCCTCGACGGCCAGTTCGACCGCCCGGCCGTCGATCTCGAGGAAACCTATGAACTGATGCTGCAGGACAGCCGCCACCGCGACGCGGCGGCGGGACGAACGTTGGACGGCCCCCACCGCGCCGACCTTCTGGTGCGCCATGCGGCCAAGGATATCGAGGCCGAGCGCTGCTCGACCGGCGAGCAGAAGGCGCTGCTGATCGGCCTCATCCTCGCCCATGCCCGGCTGGTCGCCAACATGACCGGCCATGCGCCGGTGCTGCTGCTCGACGAGATCGCCGCCCATCTCGATCCCGGCCGCCGCGCCGCGCTCTTCGATCTCGTCGACGCGCTCGGCGGCCAGGCCTTCATGACCGGCACCGATGCCGGGCTGTTTTCGGCGCTTGGCGAACGGGCACAATATTTTACCGTCTCCGGGGGAACCGTGAGCCGTTAAGGCGGCGTTTGCGGCCGGCGAAAGCGATGCTATAGCTTGGGCATGGACACGCTCAGCCCCGATGAAATCGCCCGCTACAAACGCCATATCCTGCTGCCGGAAGTTGGCGGCGCCGGCCAACAGAAGCTGAAGCACGCCCGCGTGCTGGTCATCGGCGCCGGCGGGCTCGGCGCGCCGATCCTGCAATATCTGGCCGCCGCCGGCGTCGGCACGCTCGGCATTGCCGATGACGACCGTGTCTCGCTGTCCAACCTGCAGCGCCAGGTGATCCACGACACCGGCACCATCGGCGAACTGAAATCGCAAAGTGCGGCCGATGCCATCGCCCGGCTCAATCCGCATGTCACGACGCTGCGTTTCGAGGAACGTTTTTCGCCGGAAACGGCGGCAATGCAGCTGTCCGGTTTTCACCTGCTGATCGATGGTTCCGACAATTTCGACACGCGTTATGCCGCCGCCGATGCGGCGGAGGCGGCGCGCATCCCGCTGGTGACAGGCGCGGTCGGTCGTTTCGACGGGTCGCTGACGGTGCTGAAACCCTATGAGAGCGGGCCGGACGGAGCGCTCTATCCCGCCTATCGCGATCTCTTTCCCGAAAAGCCGCCGGAAGGCCTGATCCCCGCTTGCGCCGAGGCCGGCGTCATCGGCGCGCTCACCGGCGTCATCGGCACGCTGATGGCCATGGAAGCGATCAAGCTGATCACCGGCGCCGGCGAGCCGTTGATCGGGCGGCTGATGCTGTATGATTCGCTGGCCGGCCGGTTCGATATGGTGAAATATCGCCGTCGCAAGCCGAAGGCGTAAGGGGGATTTATCGCCCCGGCAGCACCCGGTTCGGCGGGCGGTGGCCGTCGAAGAAGGTGCGGATGTTGATGATCACCTTGTCGCCCATGTCGATGCGGCCTTCGATGGTCGCCGAGCCCATATGCGGCAGCAGCACCACCTTGTTCTCGTTGGCGAGCCGCACCAGCTTCGGGTTCACCGCCGGCTCGTTCTCGAAGACATCGAGCGCGGCGCCCGCGATCTTGCCTTCCCTGAGGCATTTGATCAGCGCCGCCTCGTCGATCACATCGCCGCGGGCAGTGTTGATGATCACCGAGGTCGGCTGCATCAGCGCCAGGCGGCGCGCCGAGAGCAGATGGAAGGTGGCGGGTGTCGAGGGGCAGTTGACCGAAACGATGTCGACGCGGGCCAGCATCTGGTCGAGGCTGTCCCAATAGGTCGCTTCCAGCTCGTCCTCGGTCGCCGGGCTGACGCGCTTGCGGTTATGGTAATGGATCGAAATGCCGAAGGCTTTTGCGCGGCGGGCGACGGCGGTGCCGATGCGGCCCATGCCGATGATGCCGATGCGCTTGCCCCAGATGCGGCGGCCGAGCATCCAGGTCGGCGACCAGCCGGCCCATTCGCCGGGTCGGTCGGTCAGCACCCGCGCACCCTCCACCAGCCGCCGCTGCAAGGCGAGAATCATGGCGATGGTCATGTCGGCGGTGTCTTCGGTCAGCACGTTCGGCGTGTTGGTGACGGTAATGCCCTTGCGCGCCGCCGCCTCGACGTCGATATGGTCGGTGCCGTTCGAGAAGCAGGCGATCAGTTTCAGGCCCGGCCCCGCGGCCTCGATCAGCCCCTCGTCGATGCGGTCCGTGACGGTCGGCACCAGCACGTCGGCCGACTGCACCGCCGCCAGCAGTTCCTCGCGCGAACGCGGCACGTCGTCGACGTTGAGGTCGGCATCGAACAGCTCGCGCATCCGCGTCTCGACGGCATCCGGCAGCTTGCGGGTGAGATAGACCTTGGGTTTTTTCTTCGCTGTCATGATGGACGCCGGCGCCTTGTTCAGAGGTCTTTAACCAAGTGGGGCGATAATTCTCCCGTTCACGGCATTTTCTATCACTCCCGGTCGCGAAGACAAACAAAACTCGCAGAGAGCGGACGCAATTTGTGGGACGTATCGGGAAAGACGAGAAAATTCAACACCATGACCCGTGGGATGGAAACAGTCGAATGAAAGTGATGCGACGTATCGCGCTGAAAGCCGCGCTTGTCCTGCCGCTGTCGCTTGCCGTGCTCGCCGGCGGCGTCGAGCTTGCGGGCGCCCAGTCGGCGAAGGGGGCGAGCGGCCTGCCGCTGCCGCGTTTCGTCAGCCTGAAATCCAAGCGTGTCAACCTGCGCGTCGGTCCCAGCACCGATTACGCGACCTCGTGGATGTATACCAAGGCCGGCCTGCCGGTGGAGATCATCCAGGAATACGACAACTGGCGCCGCATCCGCGATGCCGACGGCACCGAAGGCTGGGTCAATCATGCGCTGCTGTCGGGCGAGCGCACGGCGATCGCCGCCCCGTGGATGCGCGGCAAGGGCGAGGCGGTCTATGTCAACATGCGCCGCGACCCGCTGCCGTCGTCTTCAGTCATCGCCAAGCTGGAGCCCGGCGTCGTCTTCCGCGTCAAGGAATGCACCGGCGACTGGTGCCATGTCGATGCCGGCGGCACCGAGGGCTGGGTGGCGCAGAGCGAAGTCTGGGGCGCCTATCCCGGCGAAGCCTTCAAGTAAGCGAACCGGCGGCGATTGGCCGACGCAATCGTCTCCGGCCGAATGTCAGGCGAGCCCTGCCTTCTTCGCCGCCTCGGCCAGCGAGGCCATCGGCCGCGGGCCGATCTGCTGGATGACGATGCCGGCCGCCAGGCAGCCGAAACGGCCGCAATCTTCCAGCGAGCGCCCCTGCGTATAACCATGCAGGAAACCGGCGGCGAACAGGTCGCCCGCGCCCGTGGTATCGACGAGCTGGCCGATCCTGGTCGCCGGCACATGGATGCGCTCGCCGCCGCGCACGATCATGGCGCCTTCCTCGCTCATCGTCACCGCCGCCAGCTTGCAATCGGCGCCGATCTTCGTGAGCGCCAGGTCGAAATCCTGGGTTTCGTAGAGCGACAATGCCTCGTCGCGATTGGCGAAGACGATATCGACCGCGCCGGAGCGCATCAGCTCGAGGAATTCGCCGCGATAGCGTCCGACGCAGAAACTGTCGGACAAGGTCATCGACATTTCCCGGCGATTCGCATGGGCGATGCGGGCGCAGGCGAGAATGGCTTCCTTGGCGCGCGGCGGATCCCAGAGATAGCCTTCGAAATAGGTAACCTTCGATTCGGCGACGACTCTTTCCTCGACATCCTCGGGGCCGAATTCGACGCAGGCGCCGAGATAGGTGTTCATCGAGCGTTCGCTGTCCGGCGTGACGAAAATCATCGAGCGCGCCGTTGGCGCGCCGTCTTCCAGCGGTTCGGTCTGGAAATAGACGCCCTGGGCGCGGATGTCGTGTTCGAAGATCTCGCCGAGCTGGTCCCTGGCCACCTTGCCGAAATAGGCGGCGCGACCGTTGAAACTGGCGACCCCGGCGGCGGTGTTGCCGGCGCTGCCGCCGGATGCCTCGACCGCCGGTCCCATGCGCGAATAGAGCAGTTCGGCGCGCTCCGCGTCGATCAGGTTCATCGCGCCCTTGGTGATCGCGTTGTCGATAAGGAAATCGTCGTCGCAACGCGAGATGATATCGACGATGGCATTGCCGATGGTCAGAACGTCGTAAGTCGCCATGAAAGAGAAAGTCCCGGATAGATGCGCGCCCCGCGCGTTTCGGGGCCAGGAAGCGTTTCGGGCCGAGAAGCCCGCCGGTGTCAGGTCATAGCGCATTTCCCGGCATTTGGAAGAAAAAATGCGAAAAGCTTGGGCGCGCCCGCCTGTCATTGCCGCGTCACGATAGCGGATTATAGATGTGTCCAAGTTGATCCGGACGAGGGTATCCGAAGCCGGAGATGACGAGGCATGAAGCCTCGCGCAGCGATCGGCGCCCTGACCACGGATGAACTGGCGGCGGCAACGAGGCGCATCGCAGGATGCGCGGCAAAGCAGGGTTTCGGCCCTGCTTTCGGCGTTTTGGACGGGCCGCAAATCGCGTCGTCGCGCGGCGCCATCGGCCTTTGCCTTTTCCATGCGATCCTTTAAGCCCTTGGCATCCCCGTCCGATCCCAAGGTTCCGCCCGACGATGTCCGCCACGCTCCTGAATGTCCTTCCGGTCTTCCTGATGATCCTGCTTGGCTGGCTGCTGGTGCGCTTCGGCCTGTTCAAGGATCATGTCGGCGAGGCGCTGGGCGAATTCGTCTTCAAGATCGCCGTGCCGGTGCTGCTGTTTCGCACCATCGCCGAAGCACAGTTCCATGGCGCCTCGCCCTTTCGGCTGTGGATCGCGTATTTCAGCGGCGTGACGGTCACCTGGGCGGCCGGCCACCTGCTGGCGACGAGGGTTTTCGGCCGCGATTCGCGCATCGGCGTGCTCGCCGGCGTTTCCTCCGCCTTCGCCAACAATGTGTTCATCGGCCTGCCACTGGTCGGACGCACCGTCGGCGACGATGGCGTCGTGGCGCTGTCGATCCTGCTCGCCGTGCATCTGCCTGTCATGATGGTCGTCGGCACGCTGCTGATGGAACAGGCCGAACGCAAGGAAAGCGGCATCGCCGGGCGCGGCCTCCTGGGCGTGCTGCGCCAGGTCGGGGCCAATCTCGCCCGCAATCCCCTGGTGATCGGCCTTGCCGCCGGCATCGTCTTCCACCTGACCGGGCTGCCGATGCCGGCAGTGGCGGCAAGCGTCGTCGATCCGATCGCCGGCATGGCCGGGCCGGCGGCGTTGATCTCGCTCGGCATGGCGCTGCGCAAATACGGCATTTCCGGCAATATCGGCATTTCCGCCTGCATGTCGGTGCTGAAGCTGGTGCTGCTGCCGGCCAGCGTCTGGGCGGCCAGCCGCATTCTCGGTCTGACGCCGGAATGGACGGCGGCAATGGTGCTGACCTCCGCGGTGCCGACCGGCGTCAATGCCTGGCTGATCGCCAACCGCTTCGGCGTCGGCCACAGCCTCGCCGCCTCGACCATCACGCTCACCACGGCCGTCGGCGCGCTGACGGTCACGGCCTGGAGCCTGCTACTCGCGCATTGAGATGACGTCAAAGAAAAACCCGACTGCGATCTCTCACAGCCGGGTTCGTCGAATGGTATCCAGCAGGCCTTAGTTGGTCGCGGCCAGCGTATCCGGAGCGGCCGGATCGGGCAGGGCGACCGGCGCGTCTGCCATGGTGTGTAGATAGAGGATCAGGTTGGCGCGATCCTCTTCGCTCTTCAGGCCGGCAAAGCCCATGGCGGTGCCGGGCACGAGCTTCTTCGGCGCCAGCAGGAAGTGGTTCAGGTGATCGAAATCCCAGACCACGGTGCTGCCCTTGGAAAAGTCCTTCATGGCGGCGGAATAGGCGAAGCCTTCATGCGAGGCGATCGGACGGCCGACGACACCGTAAAGGTTCGGACCGGTCTTGTTCGGCCCGTCCTTGGTGTCGGTATGACAGCTCTGACACTTCTTGAAGACGGTTTCGCCGGCCTTGGCATCGGCCTTGCCGAGCAGGGCGGCGATCGGCGTCATGGCCGCTGCGGCGGCGCCTGCGCCAGCACCTTCGGCGGAGGCTTCCTCGGCGACGATCGTGAAGCCCGGCTTTTCAGGCGCGGGCGCGTGAAAGATGCCCTCGGAGGCAATGGACACGGACATCAGGACGAAGCATGTGCCAAGCAGCGCGCCCAAACCCATGTTCATATAAGAATTCATCTGGACATGCTCCCCTTGCATCCCGGCGGTCACAGACCGGTCCCATCTTGAAATCGCGCGGAACCTATGTCTTTTGATCCGCAGTTGCAACAGTCATTATCGTGGTCACGGTGAGACTTTTTGCCACTTTTTCCCAGACATTAGAAGGCCGGGCCATGAAGAATGCGATTTTCGACCAAACTTTGGTTCTGATCCCGGCGCGCATGGCTTCCACCCGCCTTCCCGGCAAGCCGCTGGCCGATATTTGCGGCCTGCCGATGATCGTGCAGGTTGCCATGCGGGCCAGAGAAGCCGACGTGGGGCGAATCATCGTCGCCACCGACAGCGAGGATATCGTCGCCGCCGTCACCGCCGCCGGCTTCGATGCCGTCCTGACCGGCGCCCACCACCAGTCCGGCTCCGATCGGATCTTCGAGGCGTTGCAGATGGCCGACCCGGACGGCAGGGTTCGCACCGTCATCAATGTCCAGGGCGACCTGCCGACCATCGAGCCGGAGACGATCCGCGCCGCGTTGCGGCCGCTGGAGGAAGCCGCCGTCGATATCGCCACGCTGACCGTCGAGATCGCGGATGAAGAGGACAGGCGCAATCCGAACATCGTCAAGGTGGTCGGCTCGCCTCTGTCGGAACGCCGGTTGAAGGCGCTCTATTTCACCCGCGCGACCGCGCCTTACGGCGACGGCCCGCTCTACCACCATATCGGCCTCTATGCCTATCGCCGCGCCGCGCTGGAGCGTTTTGTCGCGCTCGGGCTCTCGGCGCTCGAAAAGCGCGAATCGCTGGAGCAGTTGCGGGCGCTCGAAGCGGGCATGCGCATCGATGTGGAGATCGTTGACTCCGTTCCGCTCGGCGTCGATACTCCCGCCGACCTCGACAACGCGCGGGCTATCCTTGCCGCGCGCATCCCCTCATGATGGTGACCCGATGAATCTCAAGACCAACCGCATCGCCTTCCAGGGCGATTTCGGCGCCAATTCCGACATGGCCTGCCGCGACATGTTCCCGGCCATGGAGCCGCTGCCCTGCCCGACCTTCGAGGATGCGTTCGTGGCGCTGGAAAGCGGCGAGGCGGATATCGCCATGATTCCGATCGAGAACACCATCGCCGGCCGCGTCGCCGATATCCATCATTTGCTGCCGGAATCGCGCCTGCACATCATCGGCGAGTATTTCATGCCGATCCGCTTCCAGCTCATGGTGCTGCCGGGTGTGACCAAGGACGAGATCCGCACCGTCCACAGCCATATCCAGGCGCTCGGCCAACCCCGCAAGATCACCCGCCACAAGGGCTGGAAGGCGGTCGTCGCCGGCGACACCGCCGGCGCCGCCAAGCTGGTCTCGGAAAAGGGCGACCGCTCCATGGCAGCTCTTGCGCCTCGCCTCGCCGCCGATCTCTATGGCCTGGATATCGTCGCCGAGAACGTCGAGGACACCGAAAACAACGTCACCCGCTTCGTCGTCCTGTCGCGGGACGAGAACTGGGAACAGCGCCGGACGCCGGACGAAATGCTGGTCACCACCTTCGTGTTCAACGTCCGCAATATTCCGGCGGCGCTTTACAAGGCGCTTGGCGGCTTCGCCACCAACGGCATCAACATGACCAAGCTGGAAAGCTACCAACTGGGCGGCAAGTTTGTCGCCACCCAGTTCTATGCCGATATCGAGGGGCATCCCAACGACGCCAATGTCCGCAGGGCGCTGGAAGAGCTGCGCTTCTTCTCGGAAAAGGTCCGCATCCTCGGTGTCTACAAGGGCCATCCGATGCGTGGCGACCTGCAGATCTGATTCGCGCGCAGGGTAGAAAGGACGTTATTCCTTATCCGGCTCACAAACCCTGAGGCGATGGCCGTCCGGGTCGGCGATGACGAAGGTCGGGCCGAAATCCATCACCGTCAGCGGCTGAAGAATTTCATGGCCGGCCGCCTTCCAGTCCTCGAAGGTCTTGGCGATGGCATTGTCGCCAGCGATCATGAAGGCGACTTCGCTGCGCGCCTCGCCGCCGGCCGTCGGCGGCTCGACTTTCTCCTGCCGCCACAGGCCAAGCGTAAATCCGCCATCCAGCGGGAAGGCGACGAAATTCGGCGCGGCGACCGCCGGTTCACGGCCGAGCAGTTTTCGGTAGAACCGGGCGCTGGCGGCCGGGTCCTTGACGTAGAGAATGAAGAGGTTGGGGTTGGCCATGTCGATCTCCTTTCGTGTCGATGAAAGGAGATTAGCGTGGCCTGCTGACAGATTCCGGCAGCAGCCTGAAGCAGTACCGGACGCAAAACCGCTGTGCATTTTTGCCGCAATCGCTTTACATGTCCGCCTTGATCTTCTGCGTTTCCCGCCACTGCTTGAGCAGCGCCGCCCGCGACGTCCGGTAACGCCGCCCGGCCGGCTCGACCGCGCCGATCCGGTCGGTGCGAAAATGGCGAAAATCCTGCCGCAACTCGCACCAGGCGACCAGCACCCGCACCCGCTCGAAAAAGCCGAGCGCGAAGGGCCAGACGCAGCGGTCGCTGGCGCGGCCGGCCTCGTCCTCATAGGCAATGAGATGCAAGACTTCGCGCTCGCGGATGGCGGCGCGCAGCAGGGCGATGTCGATACCTTCGGGTGCGCCCTTGGCCGGCCCGACCAGCAGCGTCGAGGCATCCACCTCTTCGCGCAACTCGGCCGGCAACACTGCGGCGATGCGGGCGAGCGCATTGACGGCCGCGCGCGCCAACCCGGGATCGCCGCTGCGCCCGACCCAGCGAATGCCGAGCGCCAGGGCCTCGATCTCGTCCTGCGAAAACATCATCGGCGGCAGCATGAAGCCCGGCCGCAGCACATACCCGATGCCGGCCTCGCCCTCGATATCGGCGCCTTGCGCCTGCAGGCTGGCGATATCGCGATAGAGCGTGCGCAGGCTGGTGCCGAGTTCGGCGGCCAGCGCCGCTCCGGTGACCGGACGGCGATGGCGGCGCAGCACCTGCAGCAGCGCAAGCAACCGTTCGGCGCGGGGCGCGGTCATCGGGTCAGCGTTTCCACTCCACCCAGTCGCGGATCAGGCGATGGGCGATCGCGCCCAGCGGCGGCGTGTGATCGCCGGTGCCGGGAATGCGCTCCAGCATCTGCGCCGCCTCGTCGCGGCTGAACCAGCGGCAATCTTCCAGCTCCGCTTCGTCGCGCTTGACCACGAGGCTTTTCGCCTCACCATAGCAGCCGATCATCAGCGAATGCGGCATGGGCCAGGGCTGCGAGGCGTGATAGCGCACCCGGCCGATACGGATCGCCGATTCCTCTAGGGTTTCGCGGCGCACCGCGTTCTCGATGGTTTCGCCGGGCTCGACGAAGCCGGCGAGCGAGGAATACATGCCCGGCGCGAAATGCGCCCCGCGCCCGAGCAGGCAGCGGTCGCCCTCGACGTCGATCGCCAGCATGATGACGACCGGATCGGTGCGCGGAAAGATCGTGTGATCGCAGGCGGCACAGACGCGCTTGTAGCCGCCGATCCTCATCTCCATCGCCCCGCCGCAGCGTCCGCAAAAGCGGTTGTCGCGGTTCCAGGTAATCAGCGACGCCCCTTGCGCGAATTCGCCGAGCAGGGCGTCGTCGACCAGCCCGTCGCGAAACAGGCTGCGCCCGTCGGTCGGCTTGTAATGGCTGGCAAGGTTTTCCTCGTCGATGCCGACCGGGACGGCAAGCCGCGGCTCGCCGGTCTGGCGATGGCCGAGCAGGATGGCATTGTCCAGATCCGGCTGCAGGTCGGAGAGTTCGTAAAGCGCAAACAGCGGATCAAGCACCTGCCCGTCATGCTTGAGGATCAGGCGATTGCCGGAAAAGGCGAGGATATGGGCGCCGTCCACGGAGAGCGCCGTCTCGACGCAATCCTCGGCGCGATGCTCCGAATCGCGGGCGAGGTCGTTGAGGGCGAAGGCGGTCAGGGCGCTGGGCTCGGGATGGGGCGAATCGGTGTCGAACAGGGATCGGATCATGCGGAAAGGACTTTCAATAGTCGGCTAACGAATTCGTCTTTGATGGCGTCGTCATAGGGTTCGGCCTTGCCGAAGCCCCACACCGGGCCGGGCCAGTTGTCGTCGCCCTCGGCGCGGGCGATGACATGCACATGCAGCTGGCGCACGATATTGCCGAGCGCGCCGATATTGATCTTCGTGGCATCGGTCACGGATTTCAAGGCGGCCGCGACGCGGGTGGTTTCGGAAAGCAGCGCCGCCTGATCTTCTGGCGGGAGGTCGAAGATCTCGCTCATGCCGTTTCGCTGCGGCACCAGCACCAGCCAGGGCCAGCGGCGCTCGTTTTGCAGCCGCACCTGGCAAAGGCCAAGCTCGGTCAACAAAATGCTGTCGCGGGCCAGTCTTCCATCCAGTTCAAAGCCTTGCACGCCTGTCCTCCCGTTCGTCTTTTTCCTGTCTAGCAGTTTTTTGAAAGGCTGGCTTGCATTTGCTGACGAGATTGCCGATATGTGCGGCGGGAGGTTGGTGGTGGACGCGCCGCTCGCCAACCGGGTCAGGTCCGGAAGGAAGCAGCCCTAACGATCCCGGCACGGGTCATCGTGCCAGCCTCCCACCCTTTGCGTTCCCGGCCCCGGTCGATTTTCGGCCGCAGGGCCTCCCATATCCCGGCGGCCAACAATCCTGGAGCGGGGTCACCAACAACGCTTGGCAGGGCGATGAGCGACACCGAACCGAAACAGGCTGAGACCGGCGCGGCATACCGCGTTCTGGCGCGCAAATACCGTCCCAAGGATTTTACTGACCTGATGGTCGGCCAGGAGCCGATGGTCCGCACGCTGACCAATGCGTTCGAGACCGGCCGCATCGCCCAGGCCTATATGCTGACCGGCGTGCGCGGCGTCGGCAAGACGACCACCGCCCGCATCCTCGCCCGCGCCCTCAATTACAAGACCGACAGCGTCGACCGCCCGACCATCGACCTCAAGATTCCCGGTGAGCATTGCCAGGCGATTATGGAAGGCCGCCATGTCGACGTGATCGAGATGGACGCCGCTTCGCATACCGGCATCGACGATATCCGCGAGATCATCGAGCAGGTGCGTTATCGCCCGGTTTCGGCGCGCTACAAGGTCTATATCATCGACGAAGTGCATATGCTGTCGACGGCGGCCTTCAACGGGCTTTTGAAGACGCTGGAAGAGCCGCCGGAGCATGTGAAGTTCATCTTTGCGACCACCGAGATCCGCAAGGTGCCGATCACGGTTCTGTCGCGCTGCCAGCGCTTCGACCTGCGCCGCATCGGCGCCTCCGATCTCGTCGGCCTGTTTTCCACCATCGCCGCCAAGGAGGGCATTTCGGTCGAGCCGGAAGCGCTGGCCATGATCGCGCGCGCGGCTGAGGGGTCGGCGCGTGACGGGTTGTCGCTGCTCGACCAGGCAATCGCCCACGGCGGCGGTGCGGTGGTGACGGAAGCGGTTCGCGCCATGCTCGGCCTTGCAGACCGCGCCCGCATCGTCGATCTGTTCGAGCATATCGTCAAAGGCGATGTTAGCGCCGCCCTGCATGAATTCGGCGCGCAATACGAGGCCGGCGCCAATCCGGTGGTGGTGCTGACCGATCTTGCCGATTTCACCCATCTCGTCACCCGCCTGAAATACGTGCCCGATTCGGCCGACGATCCGTCGCTCAGCGAAGTCGAGCGCCTGCGCGGCCGTGAATTTGCCGAAACCATCGCCGTCACCACCCTGTCGCGCATCTGGCAGATGCTGTTGAAGGGTATCGGTGAGGTGGAAGCCGCTGCCCGCCCGGCCGGTGCCGCCGAAATGGTACTGATTCGCCTTGCCCATGCCGCGCATCTGCCCTCGCCGGAAGAGGCCGCGCGCCGCATCGCCGAATTCGCCAATGGCGAAGCGCCAAGCCGGCCGATGCCTTCCGGCAACGGCAATGGCGGCGGGGCGCAGGCCTTTGCGAGCGCCCCGGTCACCGCCCGCGCCGTCGAGGCCGCGCCCGCCCGTTCCTCCGGTTCGGTGACCATGCTGCGCCCGACCGCAGCCGCCGCGCCGGCTGCGGAGCCGATGGCGGTCGGCCGGGTCGAGGCGCCGCCGCAGGCGAGTGAGCCGAAGGTCAAGGTCTCCTCGCTGGCCGATATCTCCGAACTCTGCACCAAGAACCGCGATTTCAAGCTCAAGGCGCAGATGCGCGCCTTCGTGCGGCCCGTAAAGCTGGAGCCGGGGCGGCTGGAAATTTCCCTGGTGCGCGATGCGCCGAAATCCATGGCCGGCGACCTGCAGAACCGTCTGCAGGAATGGACCGGCATCCGCTGGATGGTCATCCTCTCGCGGGAGGAAGGCGGGCCGACGCTGGCCGAGCAGGAGGAGAGCGCCCGCGAGGCCCGCCTCGTCGATGCGAGGCAGGATCCGGATGTGGCGGCGATCCTGTCGCGCTTTCCGGGCGCGCGCATCACCGACGTGCGGGTGAGGGCGGCCGAGGTCGAAGACGAGGAGGAGGCCAAGGCCCCCGCCGTTGCCGAATCCGCCGAGGGCGATATCCTGCCCGGCGACGATATCGAGTTTTGACAGCAATTTCAGGAGACGAGACATGCGCGACATCATGGGCATGATGGGCAAGGTCAAGGAAATGCAGGCCAAGATGGAGCAGATGCAGGCGGAAATCGCCGCGCTCGAAGTCGAGGGCCGGTCCGGCGGCGGCCTCGTCACGGTCCGCCTCAACGGCAAGGGCGAGATGCTCGGCCTGAAGATCGATCCGTCGCTCGCCAAGGAAGACGAGTTGGAGATCCTCGAAGACCTGATCGTCGCCGCCCACAAGGACGCCAAGACCAAGGCCGACAGCGAGACGCAGGAAAAGAGCAAGGCGCTGACATCAGGCCTGCCGATCCCGCCCGGCTTCAAGCTGCCTTTCTGATCAGGCGAATACCCGCCTCGGCCAGGGATTGATGCCATCGCGCAGCCAAAGCAGGCTGTCGATCCAGAAGCTCGATCCATGCCGGGCATGGAACAGGTCGAAATGGCCGACCCTGGTCACGCCGAGGTCGGCCGGCTCGAGCATGACCTTCAGCCGCTCGGCCGAGGTGTAATAGGACAGCGCCCGGTTGACGGCGCTGTGCGTGGCGAAGGGATCGTCGGAGACGCTGAGCGCCAGCATCGGCGCCTGCACGGCGGCGAAGCGATCGAGGATCGTGGCCCGCAACGGCTCCTTCAGCCGCGCCTCCATGCGAGGCCCGCGAAAACTCCATTCCAGCGCCACGCCGGCCGGCAGGTCTTCCAGCCAGCCGAGGCCGCGCCCGGGAAAGAAACCGAGCGCCAGCGTGATCGCCGGCATCGCCACATGCCATTTCAAGAACAGCGACAGCCGGTCCTTGCGGCGGTAATCCGGCCAATAGGCATATTGCGCCCCGACCGTCAGCAGCCGGGAAATGCGGGCAGCACTCGGCGCATAGCCGGGTAAAAAACCCCCGATGCTGTGGCCGACCACCAGTGGATCGCCACCCTCTTGCGCCAGCGCATGGGCAAGCGCCGCCTCGAAATCCTGTTCGCCCCATTGCCGCCAGGTAAAACCCGTTCCCTTCAGCCGCCCGGCCGGGCGCGACAGGCCGATGCCGCGATAGTCATAGGTCAGCACCGGAAAGCCGTGTTCGGCGAGGAAGGCGGCGTAGCGGTGATAATAGGCGGCCTTCACCCCCGTCGCCGCATTGATGACGACGGGATTGCGGGTGGTGCCGTCTGTGCCCCACCAATGGCCTTTCAGCACCACGCCGTCGGCGCATTCGAATTCGGTCTGCCTGCCGTCCATGCCTGTTCTCCTGGATCGGCAATCTAGCCAGAAGCCGCGCTTGTGTATACTCACCGGTCAGTATACTTTCGCCTCATGACCCAGCCCGAAACCCCCACCCGCCAGCGCATCGTCGAAGCGGCCAACCGCCTGTTCTATCGCGAGGGCATCCGCGCCGTCAGCGTCGATGCGGTCGCGGAAGAGGCAGGCATCACCAAGCGTTCGCTCTATTACCATTTCAAGAGCAAGGACGATCTGGTCGCCGCCTATCTCGACCACCGCGACCAGCCCAATCTCGATGCCTACAGCCGATGGTTCGCCGAAGCGGAGGGCGATGTCTCCAATCGCATCGCCGCGATCTTCGAAAAGCTGGCCGCGCGGGCCGAACGCCCCGGCTGGAAGGGCTGCGGTTTCCTGCGCACCTCGGCGGAGCTCGCCAATCTGCCCGGCCATCCGGCGCTGAAACGCGGCGCGGCCCACAAGAAGCGCATCGAGGACTGGCTGGCCTCCGTGCTGCGCGAAGCCGGCCGTCCGACGCCCGAGACGGTCGCGCGGCAGATCGCCCTGTTGCTCGACGGCAGCTTTTCCGCCGCCATGCTGCATCGCGACGCCTCCTATTTCCGCACCGCCGGCGCGGCGGCTCGGGCATTGTCCTCTTGACCGGAGCGGTTCGGCGGGCGCAGTCTGCCTGCCTGTGGAGGAGAGATGATGACGCTGTCTTCATTGCTGGTCTTTGCCGGCGCGCTGCTGGTCGCCGCCGGTTCGCCGGGGCCGAGCATCGCGGCGCTGGTCGCCCGGGTGATCGCCAAGGGGTATCGCGATGTATTGCCGTTTCTGATGGCCATGTGGCTGGGTGAGGTGCTGTGGCTCAGCCTCGCCGTCGCCGGCCTCGTCACCATCGCCGAAAGTTTCCATGCCGTCTTCGTCGCCATCAAATGGCTGGGCGTCGCCTATCTGCTCTATCTCGCCTGGAAGATGTGGTTCGCGCCGGTCAAGGTCGAGGATGGGGCGCTGCCGGAGCGCGATTCCGCCGGGCGGCTGTTTTTCGCCGGGCTGACGGTGACGCTCGGCAATCCCAAGATCATGATGTTCTATGTGGCGCTGCTGCCGGCGATTATCGATCTCGCCGGCGTGACGCTGGTCGGCTGGGGCGAACTGGTCGCCACCATGCTGGTGGTGCTGGTCGCGGTCGATTTCTGCTGGGTGGCGCTGGCGGCGAAAGCCCGCCGGCTGCTGCGCAGCGAACGCGCCGTCCGCGCCGCCAATCGCACCAGCGCCGGCCTGATGGCGGGGGCTGCGGCGGCTATTGCCACCCGCTAGATTTCAAGCCGCTTGCGAAGCCGTTCGGCAATCGGTGCGGCCAGCATTCGGCTCCGTTCGTCCTCGGAAACGCGACCATAGGCCGCCATCATCCGCGGAATCGGAATACGTTCCCCGACATAGGGCGTCATCGCCACATCCATGCCGGCCTCGACGAAGCCGCCCGCGATCACCCGCGCATAAATGCCCGGCCGCCCGACCTGCGCGAACCGTTTGACGAGATGCGGGTCGCCCATCCAGGCCGCCAGCGTCGCGCAGGGCATGCGCGGCGCCGTCGCCTCCAGCACCACATCGCCGACGGCAAACCGGTCGCCGACCGCGACATCGCCATTCTCCAGCCCGGCGATGACGAGATTTTCGCCAAAACTGCCGGGCGGCAGGTCGCGGCCCAGTTCCGTCCGCCACCAGTCAAGGGTGCGTTCGCCTTCGATCAGGATCGCTTGGTCGGGTCCGCCGTGATGCTTCTTGTTGCAGACCTTGTCGCCGACGAGGCCGAGGCGGTCGATCATGGCCGGGCCGCCGATGGCGCGCTTGTCGATGCCGGTGCGATAGGATTTGCCGGGCAGCTTTTGCGAGGCGCCGATGCAGACGGCGATGATTTTCATGCGGCTTCTCTCATCCAGATCATTTCTTCGCGTTCAAACATGGGATAAAAGCGCGGCCATGGCAAAACGAGTCACCGGCCCGGAAATCGAAAAACTCATCCAGCTTCTGGCGAAAGTACCGGGTCTCGGGCCCCGGTCGGCGCGGCGCGCGGCGCTGCACCTCGTCAAGAAGAAGGACCAGCTTCTCGGCCCCCTGTCCCAGGCGATGGACGAGGCCTACCAGAAGGTGCGCATCTGCTCCACCTGCGGCAATGTCGATACGATCGACCCCTGCACGGTCTGCACCGATATCCGCCGCGACCAGTCGGTCATCATCGTCGTCGAGGATGTCTCCGACCTCTGGGCGCTGGAGCGCGCCGGCGCCATGAACGCTGCTTACCATGTGCTCGGCGGCACGCTGTCGCCGCTCGACGGCGTTGGCCCTGACGACCTCAACATCCGCACGTTGATCGACCGGGCGCAGGCGGGCGGCGTGCGCGAGATCATCCTCGCCGTCAACGCCACCGTCGAGGGCCAGACCACGGCCCATTACATCACCGACCAGCTCTCCGGGCTGGAGGTGAAGATCACGAGGCTTGCGCATGGCGTTCCCGTCGGCGGCGAGCTGGATTATCTCGACGAGGGCACGCTGACGGCGGCGCTGCGCGCCCGCACGGCGATCTGAGTTTCAACGGGACGGCTTCATGCGCACATTGCTGAAAACATTGCTGATCTGCGGTCTTTCCCTGCTGCCGCTGCCGGCCTTCGCCCTGGATAAGGCAACGGTCGAAAAACAGTTCCATGGCTGGATCGAGGCCGAGATCTGGCCGCAGGCGAAAGCCTCGGGCGTCTCGCGGGCCAATTTCGACGCCGCCTTTGCCGGCGTGACGCTGAACTGGGATCTGCCCGATCTCGTGCCGCCCGGCACCAGGCCGCCGAAGGAGCAGGCGCAGACCCAGGCCGAGTTTTCCGCCCCCGGCGGCTATTTTTCCGAAAAGCGCCTGAGTGGCCTCGCCGCAACCGGCAAATCGCTCGCCGCCACCCATGCGGCGACCTTGAGGCGCATCGAAAAGACCTATGGCGTGCCGGGCGCGGTGGTGCTGGCCATCTGGGGCCGCGAAAGCGGTTTTGGCGCGGCGAAGATTCCCTATTCGGCCGTGCAGGTATTGGCGACAAAAGCCTTCATGTCGACCCGCAAGGACATGTTCCGCACCGAGCTGATCGCGGCGCTGCATATCGTCGATGGCGGCGACGTGACGCCTTCCGTGATGAAGGGATCCTGGGCCGGCGCTTTGGGCCAGCCGCAATTCATGCCGACCAGCTACCTGAAATATGCCGTCGATTTCGACGGCGACGGCCATCGCAACATCTGGACCTCGGTGCCGGATACGCTGGCCTCCATCGCCAACTATCTGGTCAAGAAGGGCTGGAAGCCCGGCCGCAACTGGGGCTACGAGGTGACGATCCCCGAAAACGTCTCCTGCGCGCAGGAAGGCCCGGATCTGGCAAAGCCGCTCTCCGCATGGACCGGCATGGGCATCGCCCGCATCTCGGGAAAAGCTTTTCCGCCAAACGAGGCCAAGGCCGAGAGCATGATGCTGCTGCCCGCCGGCCGCCACGGCCCGGAATTCATCGTCTCGCCGAATTTCTACGTGCTCAAGGAATACAACAATTCCGACCTCTATGCGCTGTTCATCGGCAATCTCGCCGATCGCATCGCCGGCGGTTCCGGCCCGTTCAAGGCGACCTGGGGCGATGTCGGCAAGATGCTGCGCTCGGATGTGCTCGCCATGCAGAAGACGCTCGCCGCCAGGGGTTACGACGTCGGCAAGGTCGACGGCCTGCCGGGCTACAAGACCCGCCGCTCGCTCGGCGACTGGCAGGGCAAGAACGGGATTGCCGCGACCTGCTATCCAGACGAATCCCTCAAGAAACGGCTCAAATAGAGCAATTCCAGCAAAAGTGTGCAGCGGTTTTGCGTCCGGAATTGCGTCGGAATAAGCCGGTCCTTGCAATTTGCGCCGATCGCGCGTATATCAACGTCAAATTCTTGATCGTTCGATGAAGAGTGGGCCCTGTCGGACCCGCTCTTTTTTATTACCGCGATCATGCTTATCCGAATTTTCAGGGAGAGATCGCTTGGCCGATATCCAGGCTGAAGACGCCAACGAACCGCGGCTGATCGTCGAGACCGGCGTCGACCGCCGCATCGCCGACATCATCGAGCCGGTCATCGTGCCGATGGGCTACAAGCTGGTGCGCGTGCGCCTTCTGAACCAGAACGGCCTGACGCTGCAGGTGATGGCCGAACGCAACGACGGCACCATGACCGTCGAGGACTGCGAAGCGCTGTCCATGGCGATTTCGCCGGTGCTGGATGTGGAAGATCCGGTCGACAAGGCGTATCATCTGGAAATGTCGTCGCCCGGAATCGACCGTCCCATGGTCCGCAAGTCGGATTTTTCGCGCTGGCAGGGCCATATCGTCAAGTGCGAGACCTCGGTGCTGCTCGACAACCGCAAGCGGTTTCGCGGCAAGATCGCCGAAGTCGACGCCGAAGGTTTCACGCTGGAGCGCGACCAGGCCGCCTACGGCGAGTCCCCGCGCGTAAAAATCCCGTTCAGCGCGCTGGCGGAAGCCAAGCTGGTGCTGACCGACGACCTGATCCGCGACGCGTTGCGCGCCGACAAGCTGGCCAAGGCGGAAGCCGCCAACCAGAACGAACAGAGTGACGACGAGTAATTTTCGACAATCCCGCGGCCCGCACGAGGGGTCCGCGATTTGAATTGGCTGATGGAGAACGAGAATGGCAGTCAGTGCGAACCGGCTTGAACTTCTGCAGATCGCAGATGCTGTCGCGCGCGAAAAGGTAATCGACCGCGAGATCGTGCTGGCCGCGATGGCCGACGCCATCCAGAAGGCGGCGCGCTCGCGCTACGGTTCGGAATCCAACATTCGCGCCGACATCAATTCCAAGACCGGCGAAATCCGCCTGCAGCGTCTGCTGGAAGTGGTCGAGCAGGCCGAGGACTATTCGACCCAGATCCCGCTGCTGCTGGCCCGCGACCGCAACCCGGACGCCAAGATCGGCGATTTCATCGCCGATCCGCTGCCGCCGATGGATTTCGGCCGCATCGCCGCCCAGTCCGCAAAGCAGGTCATCGTTCAGAAGGTGCGCGAAGCCGAGCGTGACCGCCAGTTCGACGAGTTCAAGGACCGCGTCGGCGAAATCGTCAACGGCACCGTCAAGCGCGTCGAATATGGCAACGTCATCGTCGATCTCGGCCGTGGCGAAGGCATCGTCCGTCGCGACGAGATGATCCCGCGCGAAAACGTCCGTTACGGCGACCGCATCCGCGCCTATGTCTACGACGTGCGCCGCGAGCAGCGCGGTCCGCAGATCTTCCTGTCGCGCACCCATCCGCAGTTCATGGTCAAGCTCTTCACCATGGAAGTGCCGGAAATCTATGACGGCATCATCCAGATCAAGTCGGTCGCCCGCGATCCGGGCTCGCGTGCAAAAATTGCCGTCATCTCCAACGACAGCTCCATCGATCCGGTCGGCGCCTGCGTCGGTATGCGCGGTTCGCGCGTCCAGGCGGTCGTCGGCGAGCTGCAGGGCGAGAAGATCGACATCATCCCGTGGTCGAACGAGCCGGCGAACTTCGTCGTCAACGCGTTGCAGCCGGCCGAAGTCGCCAAGGTGGTCCTCGACGAGGATTCCGAGCGCATCGAGGTCGTGGTGCCGGACGAACAGCTGTCGCTGGCCATCGGCCGTCGCGGCCAGAACGTCCGCCTCGCCTCGCAGCTCACCGGCTGGGACATCGACATCATGACGGAAGCCGAGGAATCGGAGCGCCGCCAGAAGGAATTCAACGAGCGCTCGAAGCTGTTCATGGATTCGCTCGACGTCGACGAGATGGTCGGTCAGGTTCTGGCTTCGGAAGGTTTTGCCGCCGTCGAGGAGCTCGCCTATGTCGACCTGGAGGAAATCTCCTCGATCGACGGCTTCGACGACGACACTGCTGTCGAAATCCAGACCCGCGCCCGCGAATATCTCGACCGCATCGAGGCCGAGATGGACGAGAAGCGCAAGAAGCTCGGCGTTTCCGACGAGCTGCGCCAGATCGACGGCATGACAGCGCAGATGATGGTCGCGCTCGGCGAGGAAGGCATCAAGACGATCGAGGACTTCGCCGGCTGCGCCGCGGACGATCTCGTCGGCTGGTCCGAACGCAAGAACGGCGAGACCAAGAAGTTCGAGGGCGTGTTCTCGAAGTTCGACGTGTCGCGCGTCGAGGCCGAGAACATGATCGTGCAGGCGCGTCTCGCAGCCGGCTGGATCACCGAGGAAGAACTGGCGAGCCAGCAGGTCGAAGAGACCGATGCCGAGGCCGAAGCCGGCGATGAAACGGGCGACGAGCAGGACGCATGATGGCCGGGCCATTGCGCAAGCGCGAGGGCGACGACGATGCGGCCGGTGACGACGTGAACGGCCGCATGTGCATCGTCACCCGCGAAAGCGGGACGCCGGAGGCGCTGATCCGCTTCGTGGCCGGGCCCGACGGTTCCGTCGTGCCCGACCTGAAGCGCCAGCTTCCGGGACGCGGCTGCTGGGTCAAGGCCGAGCGGACGCTGGTGGACAAGGCGGTGGCGAAGAAACTTTTCGCCCGCGCCCTCAAGACGGAGGTGACTGTCGCGGCCGATCTCGGCGCGATGGTCGACCGGCTGCTGGCTGCCCAGCTTGCCGGCATGATGAACCTGGGGCGCAAGGCCGGCGGCTTCATCACTGGCTCGGCCAAGGTCGATGCGGCGGTGCGTTCGGGCGAGGCCTTGGCGGTGTTCCACTCGCTGGATGCCGCCGCCGACGGTGTGAGAAAGATCGACCAGGCCCGCAAGGCCTGGCACCTCGGAATGGAAACCGAGGCGGAAATTCCCTCGTTTCGCTTGTTCACGTACAGCGAAATGCAGGAACTGATGGGCCAGAATGCTTTTATCCATGCTGCGGCGCTTGCAGGGCAGGCGGGTGAAGGTGTAGTGAAGCGCGCAAACCTGCTCGAACAGTACCGCAATGGCGGTCCGTCCCGGGGAATTGGCGTCGCTGCCCAGACAAGACAATGACGCGGTCACCGGCGGGTGCCGGTCGCGACTTCGAGTTTAAGGTATGTAAAGACAGGGTCTGATGTCGCATCCGTCCCTGCCCGAAGGAACAGGAACGGAATGACCGACAACAAAGACGACAAGACAATCAGCGTACCGGGCAAGAAAACCCTCACCCTGAAGCCAACGGGCGTGACGCAGGGCACGGTGCGTCAGGATATGGGTCGCGGTCGCACGAAAGCGGTGGTCGTCGAAACCCGCAAGCGGCGCCCGATGCGCCCTGAAGACGAAAAACCGATCACGCCGGTGGCGAGCACGCCCGCTCCGGCGGCCCGCGCGCCCGAGCCGCAGGCGAGCCAGCCTGCGCGCCCGGCGCAGCCGCAACCGCGCATCCACCAGCCGAACCAGCAGCGTCCGCAGCCTGCGCGCCAGGACCGTGACAACCGCGACCGTGACAACCGCGATCGCGATCGTCCGCGCGGCCAGGTCCTGCACGGCCTGTCGGCCGGCGAAATGGAAGCCCGCCGCCGCGCGCTGATCGAAGCGCAGGCGCGCGATCTCGAAGACGCCAAGGGTCGTGCCGGGGAAGAGGCGCGCCGCAAGGCGGAAGAGGAACCGCGCGCCGCCGAGGCCGCCCGCGCGGCCGAACAGCGCCGCCGCGGGGAAGCGCAGCGCCGCGCCGCAGAAGCTGCGGAAGCCAAGGTTGCGCCCCGCGCCGAGCCCGCCGTCGCCCAGGCGCCGGCTGCTGCCCGCACCGAAAGCCCGGCGCCTGCCGCGCGCCGTCCCGACCAGCGCCCACAGGCTCCGCGCCCGCAGGCCCCCGGCGCCGTGCCGCCTCCGGACGGTGCACCTGTGCGTCGCCGCACCGGTGATCAGGAAGACGGTCGTGGAGCAGGCGCTCCCCGTGGCGGTCTGCCCGCCCGCGGCAAGGTCGTGCGTCCGGAACCGGCCAAGCCCGCCCCGCGCGCCAAGACCGAGGAAGAACGCCGTCGCGGCAAGCTGACGGTCGGTGCAGCCAGCGTCGACGACGACGGTTCGACCCGTGGCCGTTCGATGGCCGCCATCCGCCGCCGCCAGGAAAAGTTCCGCCGCAGCCAGATGCAGGAAACCCGCGAGAAGATCGCGCGTGAAGTCATCCTGCCGGAAACCATCACCATTCAGGAATTGTCGCAGCGCATGGCCGAACGGGCCGTCGATGTCATCAAGTACCTGATGAAGGAAGGCCAGATGATGAAGCCGGGCGACGTCATCGACGCCGACCTTGCTGAACTCATCGCCGGCGAATTCGGTCATACGGTCAAGCGCGTCTCCGAGTCCGACGTCGAAGAGGGCATCTTCAACATCTCCGACGAAGAAGGCGAAATGCAGTCCCGTCCGCCGGTCGTGACCATCATGGGCCACGTCGACCACGGCAAGACCTCGCTGCTCGACGCCATCCGCCACGCCAATGTGGTGGCGGGCGAAGCCGGCGGCATCACCCAGCATATCGGCGCCTATCAGGTCGAGCAGAACGGTCAGAAGATCACCTTCATCGATACGCCCGGCCACGCCGCCTTTACCGCGATGCGTGCCCGTGGCGCCCAGGCGACCGACATCGCCATCCTGGTGGTCGCCGCCGACGACAGCGTCATGCCGCAGACGATCGAATCGATCAACCACGCCAAGGCGGCCGGCGTGCCGATCATCGTGGCGATCAACAAGGTCGACAAGCCGACCGCCGACCCGCAGAAGGTGCGCACGCAGCTCCTCCAGCACGAGGTGTTCGTCGAATCCATGGGCGGTGAAGTGCTCGACGTCGAGGTCTCGGCCAAGAACAAGACCAATCTCGACAAGCTGCTCGAAGCCATCCTGCTGCAGGCCGAAATCCTCGACCTGCGCGCCAATGCCAACCGCACCGCCGAAGGCACGGTCATCGAAGCCGAGCTGGATCGCGGCCGCGGCGCCGTCGCCACCGTCCTGGTCCAGAAGGGCACGTTGCGCCCGGGCCAGATCATCGTGGCCGGCGATCAGTGGGGCCGTGTGCGCGCTCTGGTCAACGACAAGGGCGAGCACGTCAAGGAAGCCGGCCCGGCGACCCCGGTCGAGGTTCTCGGCCTGTCCGGTACCCCGGCAGCCGGCGACAAGTTCGCCGTCGTCGAGAATGAAAGCCGCGCTCGCGAGATCTCCGAATATCGCCAGCGTCTGGCCCGCGACAAGGCGGCTGCCCGCCAGTCCGGTTCGCGCGGTTCGCTCGAACAGATGATGACGCAGCTGCAGACCTCCGGCATGAAGGAGTTCCCGCTGCTCATCAAGGGCGACGTGCAGGGCTCCATCGAAGCCATCATCGGCGCCCTCGACAAGCTGGGTACCGACGAAGTTCGCGCCCGCGTCGTGCATTCGGCGGTCGGCGGTGTCACCGAGTCGGATATCTCGCTGGCCGAGGCCTCGAATGCGGCGATCATTGGCTTCAACGTCCGCGCCAATACCCAGGCGCGCGCGCTTGCCGAACGCGAAGGCATCGAGATCCGCTACTACAACATCATCTACGATCTGGTGGATGACGTGAAGGCGGCTATGTCGGGCCTGCTCTCGCCGGAACGGCGCGAAACCTTCCTCGGCAATGCCGAGATCCTGGAGGTGTTCAACATCACCAAGGTCGGCAAGGTCGCGGGTTGCCGCGTCGTCGAAGGCAAGGTGGAGCGCGGCGCGGGCGTCCGCCTCGTGCGCGACAACGTCGTCATCCACGAAGGCAAGCTCAAGACCCTCAAGCGCTTCAAGGACGAAGTCTCGGAAGTGCCGGTCGGCCAGGAATGCGGCATGGCCTTCGAGAACTACGAGGATATCCGCGCCGGCGACACCATCGAGTGCTTCCGCGTCGAGCATATCACCCGCACGCTCTGATCCGGGCTTGCGTCGAAATTCGAAACCGCCGGCCTCGCGGGCCGGCGGTTTTTTATCGCCTGGGGTGTGGCGACATGCCCAAGCCTTGATTTTTCCGGCCAAACGAGTCATTGGACCGGCTTTACGGGCGCTCCTGTCGAGCGCAGCAACGGATACACCATGACAAAAGCAACCTCTTCCGCGCCTTCGCAGCGCATGTTGCGCGTTGGCGAACAGGTGCGCGCAGCGCTGACCCAGGTTCTGCAGCGCGGCGAGGTGCGTGACGACCTGATCGAGAAGACGGTGATTTCGATCTCGGAAGTGCGCATGTCGCCAGATCTGAAGATCGCTACCGCCTATGTGTCGCCGCTGGGCGTCGCCGATCACGCCGGCGTCATCGCCGCGCTCAATCGCAATGCGAAGTTCATCCGCGGCCGCCTCAGCGGCCAGCTTCGCCAGATGAAATACATGCCGGAGGTGCGTTTTCGCGACGACACCTCCTTCGACAATTACAGCAAGATCGACGCGCTGCTGCGCTCCCCCGAGGTCAGCCGCGACCTCGATGCCGGCAATGACGACGACGAATAGAATGAGACCGCATGTCCAAACCGCGTAAACCCAAGGGCCGGCCGATTTCCGGCTGGATCATTCTCGACAAGCCGGTGGATTTCGGCTCGACCGAGGCCGTCTCCAAGATCAAGTGGCTGTTCAATGCCCAGAAGGCGGGACACGCCGGCACGCTCGATCCGCTGGCGTCCGGCATGCTGCCGATCGCGCTCGGCGACGCCACCAAGACCGTGCCTTATGTCATGGACGGCCGCAAGATCTACGAATTCACCGTCAGCTGGGGCGAGGAGCGCACCACGGACGATCTCGAAGGCGAGGTGACGCAGTCCTCGGCAAGCCGCCCGGCGGAAGAGGCGATCCGCGCTCTGCTGCCGCGCTATACCGGCGTCATCGAGCAGATCCCGCCGCAGTTTTCCGCCATCAAGATCGCCGGCGAGCGCGCCTACGATCTCGCCCGCGAGGGCGAGACGGTAGTCATCCCGGCCCGCGAAGTTGAAATCTTCCGCCTGACGCTGCTGGCCTGCCCGGACGAAAACACCGCCTGCTTCGAGGTCGAATGCGGCAAGGGCACCTATGTGCGGGCCTTGGCGCGCGATTTCGGCCGTGAGCTCGGTTGCTACGGGCATATTTCGGAGCTGCGCCGCACCTTCGTCGCGCCGTTTGCCGAGGAGCAGATGGTGCCGCTGGAGACGCTGACGGCGCTGGAAGCGGTCGAGGACCGCGACGAGCGGCTGGCCGCACTCGATGCCTTCCTGGTCGATACCGGCGAAGCGCTTTCCAACCTGCCGCATATTGCCGTCAACGACGACCAGGCGCACCGCCTGAAGATGGGCAATCCGATCATCCTGCGCGGGCGCGATGCGCCCGTGGCCGAGCCGGAAGCCTATGCCACCGCGCGCGGAAAACTGATCGCCATCGGCGAGATCGGCGAAGGCGAGTTCCGGCCGAAGCGTGTCTTCGGCTAAACTTCGATCGGGTGAGGGGCGGCTTTGAAGGCCGCCTCTTCCCTTTCGTCCCCGAATGGAGTATAGGCGGCGCCAGCAAGTGGCAAGCCGCCTGCGTTCATGGCCAAGGCTGGACGACATCCCGGCCTATGGCGACCCAATTCCTCCCATCAGAAAGGATTTACCGATGTCGATCACTGCAGAGCGCAAGGCCGCCCTCATCCAGGAATACGCCACCAAGGCAGGCGACACCGGTTCGCCGGAAATCCAGGTCGCGATCCTGACCGAGCGGATCAACAATCTGACCGAACACTTCAAGGGCCACAAGAAGGACAACCACTCCCGTCGTGGCCTTCTGTCGATGGTGTCGCCGCCCCGTTCCCTCCCCGCCCCCAAAAGAAAGAAGGAGAGAGCGCGTCCCCCGGCCGGGGTGGGGTGGGGGGGCTCCCCCCCCTTTTCTCTGGGTGGGGGGGGTTTGTCGGCGGGGACCCCCCCGGCGCCCCTTTGGGGGGGGCGAATTCCCCCCCAATAGGTGGGGGGGGGGGGGGGGGGGGGGCGGAAACCGCCGATGACAACCCGATGACCTGTCATGGGGCAGGATTGTTGGATGCTTCCCTTGGGTGCCACACCTCAAGTGTCTTGAAGCCTCCCGCTGTCTTGCCCATGATGCGTCGCAACGATGCGAGGCAACGGGTCCGCGCCGGCCATCAGGAATGGCGGGCGCAGTCCGAAATGCCGCATGTGAAGGACAAGATATGTTCGATATCCATTCCGTCGAAATCGAGTGGGCCGGCCGGCCGCTGAAGCTGGAAACCGGCAAGATCGCCCGCCAGGCCGATGCCGCCGTTCTCGCCACCTATGGCGAAACCGTCGTGCTCGCCACCGTCGTTTCGGCCAAGGCGCCGAAGCCCGGCCAGGACTTCTTCCCGCTCACCGTCAATTATCAGGAAAAGACCTACGCCGCCGGCAAGATCCCCGGCGGTTACTTCAAGCGCGAGGGACGTCCGAGCGAGAATGAAACCCTGGTTTCGCGCCTCATCGACCGCCCGATCCGCCCGCTCTTCCCGGAAGGCTACAAGAACGACACGCAGGTCGTCGTCACCGTCGTCCAGCATGACCTGGAAAACAACCCCGACGTTCTCGCCATGGTCGCCACCTCGGCTGCTCTGACCCTGTCGGGCATCCCGTTCATGGGCCCGGTCGGCGCCGCCCGCGTCGGCTACATCAACGGCGAATATGTGCTGAACCCGCATATCGACGAGATGGACGAAACCAGCCTCGACCTCGTCGTCGCCGGTACGCATGACGCCGTGCTGATGGTCGAATCCGAAGCCAAGGAACTCAACGAAGAGGTCATGCTCGGCGCCGTCATGTTCGGCCATCGTGGCTTCCAGCCGGTTCTCGACGCGATCATCAAGCTCGCCGAAGTCGCCGCCAAGGAGCCGCGCGAATTCGAGCCGGAAGATCATTCCGCCCTCGAAACCGAAATGCTGGGCATCGCCGAAGCCGAACTGCGCGGCGCCTACAAGATCACCCAGAAGGCCGATCGTTACGCCGCCGTCGACGCCGTCAAGGCCAAGGTCAAGGCCCACTTCTTCCCCGAGGGCGCGACCGAACTGCGCTACACGCCGGAAGTCGTCGCCGCCGTCTTCAAGCACCTGCAGGCCAAGATCGTCCGCTGGAACATTCTCGACACCAAGAGCCGCATCGACGGCCGCGATCTCGAAACCGTTCGCCCGATCGTCGCTGAAGTCGGCCTCCTGCCGCGCACCCACGGCTCGGCCCTGTTCACCCGTGGCGAGACCCAGGCGATCGTCGTCGCCACGCTCGGCACCGGCGAGGACGAGCAGTATGTCGACAGCCTGACCGGCATGTACAAGGAGCAGTTCCTGCTCCACTACAACTTCCCGCCCTATTCCGTCGGCGAGACCGGCCGCATGGGTTCGCCGGGCCGCCGCGAAATCGGCCATGGCAAGCTCGCATGGCGCGCCATTCACCCGATGCTGCCGACGACCGAGCAGTTTCCCTATACGCTTCGCGTCGTTTCGGAAATCACCGAATCGAACGGTTCCTCCTCGATGGCCACCGTCTGCGGCACCTCGCTGGCGCTGATGGATGCCGGCGTGCCGCTGGCAAAGCCGGTTGCCGGCATCGCCATGGGCCTGATCCTCGAAGGCGAGCGTTTCGCGGTTCTCTCCGACATCCTCGGTGACGAAGACCACCTCGGCGACATGGACTTCAAGGTGGCCGGCACCGCCGACGGCATCACCTCGCTGCAGATGGACATCAAGATCGCCGGTATCACCGAAGAGATCATGAAGGTTGCGCTGAACCAGGCCCAGGGCGGCCGCCAGCACATCCTCGGCGAAATGTCCAAGGCGATCACCGAAAGCCGCGGCCAGCTCGGCGAATTCGCCCCGCGCATCGAAGTGATGAACATCCCGGTCGACAAGATCCGCGAAGTCATCGGTTCCGGCGGCAAGGTCATCCGCGAAATCGTCGAAAAGACCGGCGCCAAGATCAACATCGAGGACGACGGCACCGTCAAGATCGCCTCCTCCTCCGGCAAGGAAATCGAAGCGGCCCGCAAGTGGATCCACTCGATCGTCGCCGAGCCGGAAGTCGGCCAGGTCTATGAGGGCACGGTGGTCAAGACCGCCGATTTCGGCGCCTTCGTCAACTTCTTCGGCGCCCGCGACGGCCTCGTCCACATCTCGCAACTCGCTTCCGAGCGCGTCGCCAAGACGACCGACGTCGTCAAGGAAGGCGACAAGGTCTGGGTCAAGCTGATGGGCTTCGACGAGCGCGGCAAGGTTCGCCTCTCCATGAAGGCCGTCGACCAGGCGACCGGCAAGGAAGTCGCCCGCGAAGACAAAAAGAAGGAAGACGGCGAAGCCGCCGAATAAGGCCTTCGTTTCGTCAGAAGCTTCGAGGCGCGGGGCATTGCTCCCGCGCCTTTTTTCTATTGTCCCGATTGAAGGTTTTCCATGAGCCGCGACGCCGTCAAAACCCTGTTCCATCCTTACGCCTCGGGCGTGCTCGATGCGCCGAAGGCCGGCGAAAAGGTCCTGTTCCTCGGCGCGGAGCCGGGCTATGCGCTGCCGGACGGTTTCGAGGCCGAACTCGTCGCCGTCCAAGGCTTCCGCCCGCTGTTCCTGCGGCTGCAGGCGGCCCATGTCGCGGCCGAGCCGCAATTGCCGGAAGACACTTACGCCCACGCTTTGGTGCTCTGCGGCAAGCACAAGGGCGAGAACGAGGCGCGCATTGCCAGCGCCCTGATGCATGTCGCCCCCGGCGGCATGATCGTCATCGCCGGCTCCAAGGAAGACGGCGTGCAGCCGCTGCGCAAGAAGCTGGAAAAGCTCGGCGTCGAGGCAGGCTCCATGCCGAAATATCACGGCCTCGCCATCTGGTTCCAGCGTCCGGTCGCGCCCGAGGCGCTGGTCGCCGCCTTTGCCGCTCCGCCCGTGCGCGTCGAAGGCCGCTTCTCGGCCGCCCCCGGCATGTTCTCGCATGATCGCGTCGATGCCGGCTCGCTGCTGCTGGCAGACCGCCTTCCGACCGATTTCAACGGCAATGCCGCCGATTTCGGCGCCGGCTGGGGTTATCTTTCGGCCATGCTCGCCGAGCGCTCGCCGATGGTCAACCGCATCGATCTCTACGAAGCCGATTTCGATTCGCTGGAGCAGGCCAGGGCCAATCTGGCAGGCAGCCGCGTCGACACGCGCTTCTTCTGGCACGACGTCGCCGCCGAGACGATCAAGGACCGCTATGAACTCGTGATCATGAATCCGCCCTTCCACGAGGGCCATGCGGCAGAGCCCGGCCTTGGCCAGGCCTTCATCCGCCAGGCGGCGACGGTGCTCAAGGGCGGCGGCCGCCTGCTCCTGGTCGCCAATCGTGGCCTTCCTTACGAGCCGGTTCTGGCGGGGCTGTTCCGCGAGAGCGGCGAGGTCTGCCGCAACGCCCGCTACAAGGTGCTGTGGGCGAAGAAATAACCCAAACAAAAAGCCCCGGAAGCGACGCTTTCGGGGCTTTTCTCATTCTGGACTGGAAAGTCCTATTCCGTGTCGGCCTTGCCGAGCGCTTCAAGCGTTGGCATCGAGGTGATGTTGTAGCCGGAATCCACATAGTGGATTTCGCCTGTGACACCCGACGACAGGCCGGAGAGCAGATAGAGCGCCGAATTGCCGACATCCTCGATGGTGACGGTGCGGCGCAGCGGCGAATTCTTCTGCTGCCAGGAGAGCATGGCGCGCGCATCGGAAATGCCGGCACCGGCCAGCGTGCGGATCGGGCCGGCGGAGATGGCGTTGACGCGGATGCCGCGCGGGCCGTAATCGCTGGCGAGATAGCGCACCGAGGCTTCCAGCGCCGCCTTGGCGACGCCCATGACGTTGTAGTTCGGCATAACCCGCACCGAGCCGCCATAGGTCAGCGTCAGCATGGTGCCGCCGGCATTCATCAGTTCAGCCGCGCGCTTGGCGATCTCGGTAAACGAGAAGCAGGAGATCACCATGGTGCGGGTGAAATTCTCCCGCGTGGTGTTCGCATAAAGGCCCTTCAGCTCGTTCTTGTCGGAAAAGCCGATGGCATGGACGATGAAGTCGAGGCCGCCCCAGCGCGCCTTCAAGGCCGCGATGACCTGATCGACCGAAGCCAGATCCTCGACATCGCAGGGCAGCAGGAAATCCGAATTGAGTTCGGCGGCCAGCGGCTTGACGCGCTTGCCGAGCGCCTCGCCCTGATAGGTAAAGGCCAGTTCCGCCCCTTGGCCCGCCAAGGCCTTGGCAATGCCCCAGGCGATCGAGTGATTGTTGGCAACGCCCATGATGAGGCCGCGCTTGCCCTGCATAATTCCCGTCATGTGCGATTATCCGTTGTAGCGCTGGAAAACGAGCGTCGCATTCGTTCCGCCGAAGCCGAAGGAATTGGACAGCGCGATGTCGATCTTGGCGTCGTCGATGCGCTGGCGCACGATCGGCACGCCGGCAAATTCCGGGTCGAGTTCGCTGATATGGGCGCTCTCGCCGATGAAGCCGGCCTGCATCATCAGGATCGAATAGATCGATTCCTGTACGCCGGCCGCCCCCAGCGAATGGCCGGTCAGCGACTTGGTCGACTGGATATGCGGCATCTTGGCGCCGAACACCTCGCGAATGGCGCCGATTTCCTTGGAATCGCCGACCGGCGTCGAGGTGCCGTGGGTGTTGATGTAGTCGACATCGCCCTTCACGGTCGACAGCGCCTGGCGCATGCAGCGGATAGCGCCTTCGCCGGAGGGGGCGACCATGTCGTAACCGTCCGAGGTCGCGCCGTAGCCGACGATCTCGGCGTAGATTTTCGCGCCGCGCGCCTTGGCGTGCTCCAGCTCTTCGAGAACCAGCACGCCGGCGCCGCCGGCAATCACGAAGCCGTCGCGATTGGCGTCATAGGCGCGCGAGGCGACCGAGGGCGTCTCGTTGTATTTCGAGGACATCGCGCCCATGGCGTCGAACAGGTTGGACATCGTCCAGTGCAGGTCTTCATGGCCGCCGGCGAACATCACGTCCTGCTTGCCCCACTGAATCATCTCGGCGGCATTGCCGATGCAATGGGCCGAGGTCGAGCAGGCCGAAGAGATCGAATAGTTGACGCCGTGGATCTTGAACCAGGTGGCAAGCGTCGCGGAGGCGGTCGAGGACATGGCTTTCGGCACGGCGAAGGGGCCGATGCGCTTCGGGCTGTGGTTCTTCTCGGTGATTTCGGCGGCCTCGACGATGGTGTTGGTCGAGGGGCCGCCAGAACCCATGATGATGCCGGTGCGCTCGTTGGTGATGTCACCCTCTTCCAGGCCCGAATCGGCGATCGCCTGCTTCATGGCGACATGGTTCCACGCGCCGCCCTGCGACAGGAAGCGCATGGCACGCCGGTCGACGAGATCGGTCGGATCGAGGGTCGGCCGGCCCCAGACCTGGCACTTGAAGCCATGCTCCTGGAAATCCGGCGAGAAGGAGATGCCGGACTTGGCCTCACGCAGCGAGGCCGTCACCTCGTCCGCATTGTTCCCGATGGAGGATACGATCCCCAGACCCGTGACAACTACCCGTCTCATATTCCTCACCTTTTCTTGAACGTCTCGTAAAGGGCGGCGTTCCGCCCTCAGGCTTCCTTGTCTTTCGACAGGCCGACGCGCAGGTCGGTCGCCTGATATATGGTCTCACCATCCGCCTTCAACCACCCGTCCGCCGTGCCGAGCACGAGGCGGCCGCGCATGACGCGCTTGAGGTCTATGCCGTATTGCAGGAGCTTGGTGTCGGGGCGGACCATGCCCTTGAACTTCACTTCGCCGGTGGAAAGCGCCATGCCGCGGCCGGGCTCGCCGAGCCAGCCGAGGAAGAAGCCGGTGAGCTGCCACATGCCGTCGAGGCCGAGGCAGCCCGGCATGATCGGGTTGCCGAGGAAGTGACAGGGGAAATACCAGTCGTCCGGCGTCACGTCGTATTCGGCGCGGATATAGCCCTTGTCGAAGGCGCCGCCGGTTTCGGAAATCTCGGTGATGCGGTGGACCATCAGCATCGGCGGCAGCGGCAGCTGCGCATTGCCGGGACCGAACAGCTCGCCCCTGGCGCAGGCGATGATTTCGTCGTAGGTGAAGCTGGACTGTCGTGTCGTCATTTAAAATCGTTTCCCTGGCGCGGATATTCCGTCGCAGCAATAGAGCAAGTTCAGGTCGAATTGAAGCACAGATCGTCGCTCTTGTCTTGCCGGCCGCATGGTTGCCCTTGTTCGATGTGCGCCCCATACAGGAACGGGGCGGAAGGAGCCAGAGGCAAATGCCGAAACCTCGGTCTTTGCCGCGGCGGCACGGTTAAAACCTAAAACTATTGAAATGCAGTCAAGTAAAAGTTATATGCGATAAAGACGGGATCTCAGGATCGATCGAAGCGAAGGACGGAGTTCGGCACGGATGACGGCTGAAAACGCCAGGACTGTTGAAGGCAGGCTGCGCCATCATGGGCTGCGCCCGACGCGTCAACGCATCGCACTCGCCGACCTGCTGTTCGCCAAGGGCGACCGGCACCTGACGGTCGAGGAACTGCATGAAGAGGCGGTGGCCGCCAATGTGCCCGTCTCGCTCGCCACCGTCTACAATACGCTCCACCAGTTCACCGAGGCCGGGCTGATCCGGGTTCTCGCCGTCGAAAGCGCGAAGACCTATTTCGACACCAATACCTCCGACCATCACCATTTCTTCGTCGAAGGCCGCAACGAGATTCTCGACCTGCCGCTCAGCAACCTGACGATCGAAAACCTGCCGGAGCCGCCGGAGGGCATGGAAATCGCCCATGTCGACGTGGTGATTCGCCTGCGTCCCAAGGCAGGCTGAGCCTTCTTTCCCCCGCAAGCCTCAAGGGCGACGCAAGGCCGCGCTGCTAAAGCGGCCTGATATCTGCTCGTCTGCCAGAAGGCTTGATCATGAAACACCGGATTTTCGCGCTGGTCGCCGCCCTGATGTTGGCTGGCTTCCCCCCTGTCGCTCTTGCCCAGCAGGATCTGATCGGGGATCCGGAAACCTTCGAGAAGAAGCATTTCCAGAAGCAGTGCACCAATGCCCAGTTCGGCGACAACTACGTCTCGCGCATCGACATCAACAATGACGGCATCACTGACGCTGTCGTCAACGAGGGCGAGCTGATCTGCGACGGCGTCAAGGGTCCCGATTGCGATGCAGACGGCTGCCCCTATAATTTCTATCTGCAGGTGAAGGAGGGCGGCTATTTCATGATGGCCACCGCCCGCATCTACGGCTACGATTTCATCAGGCGCTACGGCAACATGGTTTTCGTCCTGAAGATGCATCCGCGCTTCTGCGACCGTACCGACAGCGAGCCCTGCCTGATGACGGTGCGCGTGCGCGGCACCAGGATGGTGACGTTGTTCAAGAAGTAATTGCCGTTAACGCGGAAACAACGTGTTGGTGCGCCCGGTCAGGTAATAGGCAAGCAGCCCTGTCCATTCCCGCGTCGCCGTGGTCATCAATTGCGCGTTCAGCGACGGCTGGGTGAAGTCGAAGCCGAAGACTTCATCGCCACGGGTGCGATAATCGGTCGGCCATGGGGTCATCGCCAGGTCGGCCTTGCGCGTCAGGCCCATGGCGCGCGGCATGTGGAAGGCGGAGGTCACCAGCATGCAATCCTTCAAGCCGCGCTCGTCGAGAAAGCCTTTCAGGTTCTGCACGTTCTCGAAGGTGGTGCGCGAGGTCGTCTCCTGGATCAGCCTGTCGGCCTCGATGCCGAAGGCCGGGAAGAAGCGTTCGGCGACGATTGCGTCGCCCTCGTATTTGCCGCTGATCGAGCCATCGCCGCCGGAGACCAGGATTTTCGCCTGCGAATAGAGCCGCGCCAGCCGCAGCGTTTCGACGAAGCGGTCGCCTGCCTGGTTGAGTTCGAAGCCGCCGCGCCGCGTGGTGACGTCGGTTTCGAAACCGCCGCCCAGCACGACGATGCAGGCGACATCGGCCGGGGCGGCGGGGCGGGCAATGCGGTCTTCCAGCGTCTGCAGCAACACCGCGCCCGCCGTGGTGAACAGCGTCACGAACAGCACGAGGCTGGCGAAGACTGCCAGCAGGCTGCGCAACCGTTTCCAGCGCGCCATCCCTGCCAGCAGGCTGGCGACGATCAGCAGGAAGGACAGGGAGAGCGGCTGGATCACCAGCCAGGCCAGTTTCGACAACAGGAACATGGGACGCGTCTCAGGCTGTGGGGCGGCCGAAGCCGGTGGGCAACGGCGCTGCCGGGCGCGCAGCACGCCGACGCAGCGCGACGATGCCGGCCGCGACTGCCACGCCGGCGGCGACGATGCCGATCGCCAGCAGCGGCCGGTAGGCGATCCAGCCGATGGCGATGACCACGGGGCCAAGAACGGCGGTTGCGGCAAAGGCGATCAGCGAGGTGCCGAAACCGACGATCGAGCCTACGAAGGGGATGAGATCGGCGGCGACGCCGAGGATCGACAGGATGAAGGCGAAGCCGATGAACATGCCGAGCAACCCGCCGGCGCGCACGATCCAGGTGATGACCGTGTTTTCGGTCTTGGCGCTTTCGAACATCTCGTCGGCGGTGCTGTCGCCGGCCGCACTCAGGAACAGCTCGCGGCCGTTGCTGGTCTTGTAGGGGCGCAGGCTGTCGCCGCGCTGCGCGCCGATGAAGCTCGCGGCGGCAAGATCGATCCGGCGATAGCTGATCTTGAGGTCTCCGACCTGCGGCCCGCGCGGATCGTTGCCGACATAGAGGAGATTGTTGTGCACCTGAACGTTCTGTCCGCCCATGGCGTTTCGGAAGGCGGCGATGGCATCGGCGCCGGGAATGATGGTCTTTTCGCTGCCGAGCGCCGCGACACGGTTTCCGGGCAGGGTGAAGGCGCCGACCGTCGCGGTCTCGACGGTGAACCGGGCGCTGTCGACGGCGCGCTGCGGATTGGAATGGCCGTCCGGCTGGCGGAACTGGCTGGAATCGACGTCGGTGGCGCGCCATTCCTTGGAGTAGTTGTAGGTGGTGACGGTTTCCTCGCTGCCGCCGAGCTTCTTTTCGGTCTTGGATTCCGAATGCTCGACCCATTGATACATCTCGACGTCGCGCACCAGCCCGACCGCCTTGTCGGCGCGGATGCCGTAGATGTCGTCGCCGGGCGTGCCGACCGGGGTGACGGGACCGGAAATATGCACCAGCTTGCCGTCATTGGCGGCATCCACCGTGCCGGCATCGACGGAGACGACGAGGCCGGCGCCCTCGACCAGGGCACGGTAGGTCTTGATCGCCCGGCCCTCGTTCCAGAACAGGAGCACGGTGGTGGCGATGACCAGCACGATGCCGACGAGAATGCGCATCAGCGCGCCCTTCAGCCGCGCGAACCAGGAGGTGGTGGTCGTTTCCGTAAAGCTCATCGGTTCCTCTTTGGCGGGTTGGGCGGGGCGCGGGCGTTGCGCTCTCCCGTCCTACCGCCTGAATCTCAAGGCTTCGTGAAGGCAGGAGCCTCAGCGCGCCGCGCGCTGGCCGAAGCGGCGTTGCAGATGATGCGGCACGATCAGCGTGGCGAGCGCCAGCGTCATTGCAAAGCCGGCGACGATCTTCAGCGCCTGCGGCTGCAGCCATTGGGCGAGCATGGCCCCTGAAATGGCGCCGGAGACCATGCCAAGCCAGGGAATGAGCTGGATCGTCCAGTCGAACCGGCGCTCGCCGAGCAGGAAACGGCCGATGCCGCGCCCGAAGCGCGACAGAGCGCCGGTGACATAGGTGAGCCCGATCGGCAGCCCCTCGATATGCTCGACCGTCGCATTGACCATGCCCATGGCCAGCACCACGAGCGCGAATTGCAGGAGCGGCAGCGACTCCGTGTCGACGAGCGCGGCGAGGCCGATCGTCAGGCTGACGCAGGCGAGCACGGTGAATACCCGGCGCGACGCCAGATGCGCGACGACGACGCCCAGGGCATTGCCGATGACGAACAGCAGGATGGCGAGCAGCAGCGTCAGCGCATGCGCCAGATCGCTGCGGGCGAGCGCGATCGCCGCGCGCGTGGTGTTGCCGGTCATGAAGGACACGAAGTCGCCTGTTATCACCAGCCCCACCGCGTCGGTCATCCCGGCCAGGAAGGAAATGGCCGCCACCAGCGCCAGCCCGGTGCCGGTGCGCCGGGCGTGAACGATCCGCCGCCTGCGTTGTCGCGTCATGGATGGACTGGCCCCGATTCTCCTGAACTGCCCCGGCCCTCAGAAAAGGCAGGCGAGGCCCCGCTGTCAATCCGCGACGGAATTTTCACCGGTGTGGCGCGCTTGCGCTTTCGAATCGGCCGCGCCGATCCTATATCAAGCTTAGCATTTCCGGAAAAATTCCGCTGGAGATGCGTCGAAACGTAGAATGTCATCCTGCTTCGGCGGCGATGACAAGGGTTTCCGGTCTGCCGGCGTCTTTGCCGCAACCGGCGCCTTTTGGAGCAGTCCCCTTCCGTGAACGCAGAGCAGACACTTCCTGACGACATACAGGCCGGACAGTGGCCGAGACGGCGCAGCGCCATTCTCGACTGGCTGCTGGTCGGCACGCGTCATGTCCAGTATATGGACGATATCTTCCTTCTCCTGTGCGGAAAGCTGCACGAGGCAGGCCTGCCGCTCGGCCGGGTGACGCTGCATCTGCGCACGCTGCATCCGCAATGGCTGGGCGTACGCTTCCTGTGGCAGCCGGGTATGGAAAAACCGAAATTCGACACGTTCGGCCACGGAATCGAGAAGACCGCGCAATATCTCATAAGCCCGATCCACGCGCTTTACCAGGGCGTCGATCTGGTGCGCCAGCGCCTCGACGATCCGTCCGCGCGCCTCGGTCGCTGGTATCAGCTTTATGACGAACTGATCGCCGAAGGGCTAACCGACTACGTCGCCTGGCCGCTGGAACATACCTTCGGCAAGCGCCAGGTCGTCACCTTTTCCTGCAATCGCAAGGGCGGCTTTTCGGCAGACGAGATCGCCTTCCTCACCGACCTCCTGCCGGTGCTGGCGCTGGTCAGCGAAATCCGCATGAAGAACCGGCTGGCGCGCACGCTGCTGGAAACCTATGTCGGCCCGCATGCCAGCGAGCAGATTCTCGCCGGCGCCACAACGCGCGGCAGCGGCGCCACGGTCGGCGCCGCCATCCTCGTCTGCGACATGCGTGATTTCACCACGATTTCCGACCATTGGCCACGCGACGACGTCATCGAGCGGTTGAACGCCTATTTCGACGCGCTCTCCGGCCCGATCGAGCGCCATGGCGGCGAGATCCTGAAATTCATGGGCGATGGATTGCTGGCGATCTTTCCCCTGAGCGACCCCGATGCCGGCCCGAAGCTGCTGGCCGCCATCGCCGAGGCGCGGCTTGCGCTTGCCGAACTCGACGTCGCCTGCCGCGACAAGGGCCAGCCGGCGCTCGCCTACGGCATCGGCGTGCATGTCGGCGATGTCATGTACGGCAATATCGGCTCGCGCCAGCGGCTGGATTTCACCGTCATCGGCCCGGCGGTCAATGTCACCGCAAGGCTGGAGGCGTTGACCAAGGAACTTGGCCGGCCGATCCTGCTCTCCGGCGCCTTCGTCGACATGGCCGATTGCCGCGACCGCGTCGAATGGCTGGGCAGCCATCCCTTGCGCGGCCTCGGCGAGCCGGTCGACGTCTTCGCCTATCCGCGCGAAGATATCGTCTTGCCCACCCGTTAAATCACCATCTGCTCACCCAGTTCCACGACGCGGTTGCTGGGAAGCTGGAAATATTCGGAAGGATCGATGGCGAAGCCGGCCATGGCGATGAACAGCTTGTCCTGCCAGTTCGGCAGGCCGGAATTGGGATCGCCGACGAACTTGCGCCGCCCGACATAAAACGATGTCGACATGATCTCGAATTTCAGCCCCGCCTGACGGCAGAGCGTCAGCGCCTGCGAAACGTTCGGCGTTTCCATGAAGCCGAAATGCAGCTCCAGCCGGGTGAAGCGCTCCGACAGCCGGGTGATGACGAAACGCTCCTCCTCCGGCACCACCGGGCGCGAGGCGGTATGGACGTTGAGCACCACGTTCTGGTCGTGCAGGACGTGGTTGTGCTTGAGATTGTGCAGGAGCACGCCCGGCGTCTTGTCGGGCACGCTGGTCAGGAAGATCGCCGTGCCCGGCACCCGCACCGGCGCGTTTGCCGAGGGGCGCTCGATCATCTCGATGAAGGAGTGCAGCGGAATGTCGGCGGTGGCGGATTTTTCCCGCACCAGCGAGACGCCGCGCTTCCAGGTCCACATCATCGTCATCAGCACGGCGGCGATGGTGACCGGGATATAGCCGCCGTCATGGATTTTCAACAGGTTGGCGCTGAGAAAGATGCATTCCAGCACGAAGAGCGGCGCAAGCACCGCAGCGGTGGTCGCCGCCGTCCAGCCGCGCACCACCCTGAGATACTGGAAGGCGAGGATCGTGGTCATCACCATGGCGCCGGTGACCGAAATGCCATAGGCCGTCGCCAGCGCTTCGGAGCTGCCGAATTCGAGGATGAGGATCAGCACGCCGATGAGCAGCACGGTGTTGACGGCGGGAACGTAGATCTGCCCGGTATTGGTCTCCGAGGTGAAGCAGATCTCCAGCCGCGGCAGGAAGCCGAGATGGATCGCCTGGCGCGCCAGCGAGAAGGCGCCGGTGATCACCGCCTGGCTGGCGATGATCGTCGCGGCGGTGGCGAGGATGACCACCGGCAGGATCGCCCATTCCGGAAACATCAGGTAGAAGGGGTTGGTCGCCGCTTGCGGATTCTTCAGCACCAGCGCCCCCTGGCCGAGATAGTTCAGCGCCAGCGACGGAAACACGACCACGAACCAGGCCCACTGGATCGGCCGCCGCCCGAAATGCCCGAGATCGGCATAAAGCGCCTCGGCGCCGGTGACGGTCAGGAACACGGCGCCGAGCACGACCAGTCCGACGAAACCGGCATGGGAGACGAATTCGATCGCATGCCATGGATTGAGCGCCGTGAAGATCGACAGGTCGTCGGCGATATGGGAGATGCCGCCGAGCGCCATGACCACGAACCATAACAGCATGATCGGCCCGAAAAACTGCGACACCGCCGCCGTGCCGCGCGATTGCACCAGGAACAGCGCCAGCATCATCGCCACCGCGAGCGGCAGCACATAGGGCGACAGCGTCGGCGTCACCAGCTTCAGGCCCTCGATCGCCGAGAGCACCGACAGCGCAGGTGTGATCATCGCATCGCCGATGAACAGCGCCGCCCCGATGATGCCGGCGAAGAAGAAGATGCCGGCGTGCCGGCTCACCTTCTTGGTGAGCAGCGCCAGCAGCGACAGCGTGCCGCCTTCGCCGTCATTGTCGGCGCGCAGCAGGAACAGCACATATTTGACCGTGACGATCAGCGTCAGCGTCCAGAGCATCAGCGAGATCAGGCCTATGACCTCATGCGGCGTCACGCCGTCATGCATGAAGGGCCGCAGCGCCTCGCGGAAGGCATAAAGCGGGCTCGTGCCGATATCGCCGTAGACCACGCCGATGGCGCCGAGAACGAGAACGGGCAGGGACCGGGATTTCGTAGCGCCATGCAGGTCGCTTGCCGGGGAAGAGGTGCTCATGAAGTTTCCGAAAAAGAGTGGCCCTCATGATATCGTGCGAAATGGCCTCGGGGCAATGTCCGCCGGCAGCCGCGTTTCCGGTTGAGAGCCGGGTCGCCAAGGCTGGGCCTGACGGCGAAAAATGGGGCAGGGGATCCATGAAATGGCCGCCTTGTGGCCGCGCCTTCTCTCTTCTGCGTCATTTTCTTTCCGGCTTCCCTCGCTATACGCTGCAGTTCGACGGCGATTCGCGGAGTGCGAACGCTTTCAGCCCGAATCGGAAAGAGGGGCAGTTTTCCAGAAGAAGGATCCTCCATGGTTGGTTATGTCTTGGAACAGGGAAAGTGGGGCTCGGGCTTCCTCGGCCAGAGCGGCGGCACGGTGCAATGGAGCTTTGCGCTGTCCAGCCGCCCGGATGGCTACCAGTTCGACGCGGCGATCACCGATTCGGCCTATCAGGGCCTGATCCGCGCCGCGCTCGCCGCCTAGCAGGCGGTCGCCAATATCAGCTTCGTGGAAATCGCCGACAGCGCCCAGGCGCAATTGCGGTTCGGCTGGGACGCGATCGACGGCGCCTTCGGCACGGTCGGGGAGGCGCAATATTCGGGGGCGACCAGCAGGAATGCGCCGTATTTTTCGATCACCGAGGCGGAGGTGCGGTTCGACACGGCGGAAAGCTGGACGACGGACAGCAATTATTCCGCCAACGACAAGACCAATTTCTTTGCCGTCGCGCTGCATGAGATCGGCCATGCGATCGGCCTCGATCATACCGACGATACGGCCACGATCATGTATCCGATGGTCACCAGCCTCCACAGCCTGGGAAGCGGCGATATCGCCGGCGTCCAGGCGCTCTATGGCGCCAAGGCGGGGGCGACGCCGACGGTTGGCACCGCCGGCAACGACGTGTTCATCGCCACGGCCGGCAACGACACGTTCGATGGCGGCGCCGGGCTCGACACCGTGGTGATGAACGGCGCGCGCGCCAACTTCGGCATTAAGATCACCGCGCCGGCAAACGTGACCGTCACCGGCGCTGGCACCGACAATTTCCTCAACATCGAGCGGCTGCAATTCAGCGACGGCACGCTGGCGCTCGATACAAGCGGCAATGCCGGCCAGGCCTATCGCATCTACCAGGCTGCCTTCGACCGCACGCCGGATGCGGGCGGCCTGTCCTTCTGGATCAAGTCGATGGACGGTGGGCGCAGCCTGAACGATGTTGCGACCGGCTTCGTCAACTCCGCCGAATTCGCCTCGGTCTACGGAAGCGCGCCGTCGAACAGCCAGTTCGTCGACAAGCTCTATCACAACGTGCTGGGACGTGACGGCGAGGCCGGCGGCATCGCCTATTGGAACGGCCGCCTCGATAGCGGCGTCTCGAAGGCAGAGGTTCTCGCCGGCTTCTCGGAAAGCGCCGAGAACGTCACCGGCGTCAGCGCGAAGGTTGCCGACGGCATCTGGTTCGTGTGAGAGAACGGAATTACCGCAGGTCAGCCATGGCCGCCCTCGAAGGGCGGCCATGGCTGTTTCAGACTCAGGTATACCAGATGCCGTCCGAGATCGACGGTGCGACACCGGCGACGTTCTCGGCGCTTTCGGAGAAGCTCGCCAGCACCCAGCCGCGGGTATGGCCATAGGAAAGCTGGTCGGCCCAGTAGTTGACACCGCTCTGCTCGCCGGTGCGGCCGAGCACGTTGTAATAAAGCTCCTGCACGAACTCGCTGTTGCTGAGATTCGGGCCGTACATTTTCCGGAATTCGCTCGAATTGACGAAATCGGCGCCGACATCGACGAGGTTGGCGCCATTGTCGAGGGTGCGAACCCAGTAACCGAGGCCGCTGGCATCGGGCTTACGGTCGAAAGCGGCCTGGTAGATGCGATAGCCCTGGCCGGCCGCGCCATCCGTGTCGAAGGCCAGCGTGCCATCGGAAAAATTCAGCCGCTCGATGGAAAACAGCTTGTCGTGCCCGTCATTGATGTAATTGCCGTAGTCACGAACGTCCTGCTCGGACTTGGAGTAGACCGTGACGGTGTAATCCTGGCCCTTGCCGCTGAAATAGACGGTGTCCACGCCGGGACCGCCGTAAAACGTCTCATCGCGCGGTGTCGAATAAAATTTCATTCAGGTAATCCTCGTTCGTGGCCCGTGGTTGTTGCGAAAGCAATCCCGCCCGATCGGCATCGGTGGCCGGGATTGCGTGGAAAACAAGAAGATAGGGCGATCCGCATCCGGTCAAGGTCACGCCCCGAAACGGTCCTGAACCCCCGCCCCTGCCGAAGGGCACCGGTTTCACGTCCCGTTTTACCATAGATGATAGAGCAATTATGGCGCGGCTTTGGCAGAGCGATAACCTTTCGATTGCACCCGCCGGAAGTTTCCCGCTGATCGGACACGGCCCGGCAGCGCCCGTTTCCAGCCTGAAGCTTCACACGCCGACGCAAAATCGAATCGACAAGATGGAAGCGCAGAGCAGCAATACGGCCGCAAGTCGCTCTATCACATCGCTATGATCATCGGAGGAGGATTTGGTGGAGCTAAGCGGGATCGAACCGCTGACCTCTTGCATGCCATGCAAGCGCTCTCCCAGCTGAGCTATAGCCCCATCAGAGGGTACCGGGCGAACCGGTTTTCCGGGAACCGTGTCGGCGTCTCGCCGTCGGTTGGCGGGTTATTACTTTGCCGTTTCGGGCTTGGCAAGCGAAAAAAACAAACCCGGCGATTTTTTTTGAATCGCCGGGTTTTGCAAGGGGTTAGCCGGATGCTCAGACTTCGTCGTCGTCACCGGTCACGCCGATGATGCCGGAGACGTCGTCGTCGTCCTCGTCTTCGTCGGCTTCCAGGAAGGTGTCGTCATCGTCGTCGCCGATATCCACGTCGTCGTCGCCGATATCGGGGATGTCGTCGCCGCTGGCGCCGTCTTCGGCATCCTCAAGCGAAACCAGTTCGACTTCGGTGCTCTCGGTATCGACTTCCGCGACCTCGTCCTCCTCCTGTGCCTTCTCCATGACGGCGGCGGCCGAGCTTTCCTCGAAATAGGAGAGCGGCCAGGATTTGCCGGTATAGGGGGAGACGACCGGATCCCGGTTCAGGTCGTAGAATTTCTTGCCGGTATCCGGATCGGTGCGCTTGGTTCCAAGTTCCGCTTTTGCCACTGTGAAGCCTCGTTAAACAGCCGGAGCGATGCCGGCAGAGCCGTGAAAACCGGCCTTTTTCATGGGAGAACAAGGCCGGTCCCTTAATCTGTGCGCCGGTCCATGTCAAATAACATGTAAAAACCGCCGGTTTTCGCACGTCTCACGCGCCGAATTTCTGGCGCTTGAGGCGTGACCGCGTGTCCGCTTTATGGTAACGACCCGCAAAACCGCCAGACTGATCCGCATGGTGTCCGCACCCGTGGCAGTTTGCGAAAGACTCCTGCCTATTGCAAAGGATTTTTCCAATGTCTCCCGTTTCCAGGACACATGGGGCAGCCGCCAAACCCGCCATCGCCCGCCGGTCGTCGAACCTGTCCGGCACCGCCCGCATCCCCGGCGACAAGTCGATTTCCCACCGCTCCTTCATGTTCGGCGGCCTGGCATCCGGCGAGACCCGCATCACCGGCCTTCTCGAAGGCGAGGACGTCATCAACACCGGCAAGGCCATGCAGGCCATGGGCGCGAAGATCCGGAAAGAGGGCGATGTCTGGATCATCCAGGGCACCGGCAATGGCGCATTGCTGGCGCCTGAGGCGCCGCTCGATTTCGGCAATGCCGGAACGGGATGCCGCCTGACCATGGGGCTGGTCGGCGTCTATGATTTCGATTCGACCTTCATCGGCGACGCCTCGCTCACCAAGCGTCCGATGGGCCGCGTGCTCGATCCGCTGCGCCAGATGGGCGTGCAGGTGAAGGCGGAAGCAGGTGATCGCCTTCCGGTGACGCTGCACGGGCCGCTGACGCCGGCGCCGATCACCTATCGCGTGCCGATGGCCTCGGCCCAGGTGAAATCCGCAGTCCTGCTCGCTGGCCTCAACACGCCCGGCATCACCACCGTCATCGAGCCGGTCATGACCCGCGACCACACCGAAAAGATGCTGCAGGGTTTTGGCGCCGACCTCACTGTCGAGACCGATGCGGACGGCGTGCGCACCATCCGCCTCGCGGGTCGCGGCAAGCTCACCGGCCAGACCATCGATGTGCCGGGCGATCCCTCCTCCACCGCCTTCCCGCTGGTGGCGGCGCTGCTGGTGCCCGGTTCGGATATCACCATCGTCAACGTGCTGATGAACCCGACGCGCACCGGCCTGATCCTGACGCTGCAGGACATGGGCGCCGATATCGAGGTGCTCAATCCGCGCAATGCCGGCGGTGAGGATGTTGCGGATTTACGTGTGCGCCATTCGGAGCTGAAGGGCGTCACTGTGCCGGAAGACCGCGCGCCGTCGATGATCGACGAATATCCGGTGCTGGCCGTCGCCGCCGCCTTCGCCAAGGGCGAGACGGTCATGAACGGGCTGGAGGAACTGCGCGTCAAGGAATCGGATCGCCTGTCGGCGGTTGCCAACGGCCTGAAGCTCAACGGCGTCGATTGCGACGAGGGCGAAAGCTCGCTCCTCGTGCGCGGCCGCCCGGATGGCAAGGGGCTTGGCAATGCGGCCGGCGAAGCCGTCGCCACCCATCTCGACCACCGCATCGCCATGAGTTTCCTCATCATGGGCCTGGCCAGCGAACATCCGGTGACGGTGGACGACGCCACGATGATCGCCACCTCCTTCCCGGAATTCATGGATCTGATGACGCGCCTCGGCGCGAAGATCGAGATCAAGGACGGTGCGAGCGCGTGAGTGTCGTCATCGCCATCGACGGTCCCGCCGCAGCCGGCAAGGGCACCTTGTCGCGGAAGATCGCCGAAACCTACGGCTTTCATCATCTCGACACCGGCCTCACCTACCGCGCGACGGCCAAGGCGTTGCTCGACGCTGGGCTGCCGCTTGATGACGAGGCGGTGGCGGAAAAGGTGGCGCGGGCGGTGGAACTTGCTGGGCTCGACCGGGATGTGCTGTCGCGGCATGAGATCGGCGAGGCGGCCTCGAAGATCGCGGTGATGTCGCCGGTGCGCAAGGCGCTGGTGGAGGCGCAGCGCGCCTTTTCGCAGCGGCCGCCCGGCACGGTACTCGACGGGCGCGACATCGGCACGGTGGTCTGCCCGGATGCGCCGGTGAAGCTCTATGTCACGGCTTCGCCGGAGGTCAGGGCGAAACGCCGCTACGACGAGATTATCGGCAGGGGCGGGGCGGCGGATTACGCGGCGATTTTTCAGGATGTGAAGGCGCGCGACGCGCGCGACATGGGCCGCGCCGACAGTCCCTTGCGCCCCGCTAATGACGCGCACTTGCTTGATACGTCCGAAATGAGTATAGAGGCCGCGTTTCAGGCCGCGAAATCGATCATCGACGCCGCCCTGAGTCGAAATGCCTCGAAATAACCGGGTTTGCGTGATTTCACGCGCCCGATCGATTTTATGCAAGCCTGAAATTCCGTCCACGCGCCGGAAGCTCCTCAAAAGGGGCGGACTGGATTCAGGTCATGTCCAACACCAGCCACCGGCGCGCCCGTGTCCGAACCGGACACACCAGGAGATTCCATGTCTGGTTCTAACCCCACCCGTGATGATTTCGCAGCCCTGCTCGAAGAATCCTTTGCCAAGAACGATCTGGCCGAAGGCTATGTAACGAAGGGCATCATCACGGCCATCGAGAAGGACGTCGCCATCGTCGACGTCGGCCTCAAGGTCGAAGGCCGCATCGCGCTGAAGGAATTCGGCGCCAAGGCCAAGGACGGCACGCTGAAGGTCGGCGACGAAGTCGAAGTCTATGTCGAGCGCATTGAAAACGCCCTCGGTGAAGCTGTTCTGTCGCGCGACAAGGCCCGCCGCGAAGAGAGCTGGACCCGCCTCGAAGTCAAGTTCGAAGCT
>Ga0066256_1000703_pt1 | contig 47897 bp, 43 predicted proteins | sample ThiBio_1000_biof_FD_87107 | JGI IMG/M metagenome (GOLD analysis project Ga0066256, IMG submission 87107) | Wastewater bioreactor microbial communities from Cape Town, South Africa - Thiocy_expt_1000_biof (version 2) | ecosystem: Engineered > Bioreactor > Thiocyanate-remediating >... | reverse complement strand
GCCATGCGGGCCCCCCCACCCACAAGCTGGATCATCTGCGTCAGCCTGCTTTCGAACGGCACCCGGCTGTCGCCGACCCGCGGGACATTCTCCTGGCGCGACGGCGCCTTGGTCAGGCCGGAAATGGTGACCTCGTCGGTCTCGTGAGGCACGCTGGCCGACGTCATGTTCATCTGCTCGGCGACATGCTTGGTCACCAGATTCCAGGTGAATTCCTTCGTCTCTTGAATATTGGAGACGGTGTCCTTCCAGCCGGTCGAGGAAAACCCGATGATCGGCGGCACATAACAGAACGCATTGAAGAAGCTGTAGGGGGCAAGATTCACATGCCCCTTCGCATCATGCGACGCGATCCAGCCGATCGGCCGGGGGCCGACAATGGCGTTGAACGGATCGTGCTTCAGCCCATGTCCTTCGGACGGCTCGTAATAATGCACCTCGGTCATCGAACTTGCAGTCCCTCAAGCCTTTTCCGCGGGATCGCGGTGGATCGGATCGACCCACAGAACCGTCTCCGGCGTCTCCACCGGCCCGACAGCGAGGTTGATCGCCACGGCCTCGCCGTCGCTGCGCACCAGTACGCATTCCAGCACTTCATCCGGACTGGCGTTGATCTCCTGATGCGGCACATAGGGCGGCACGAAGATGAAGTCGCCCGGCCCGGCTTCGGCCGTGAACTGCAGATGCTCGCCCCAGCGCATGCGCGCCTTGCCTTTCACGACATAGATGATGCTTTCGAGATGGCCGTGATGATGTGCGCCGGTCTTGGCGTCCGGCTTGATCGAGACCGTGCCCGCCCACAGCTTCTGCGCGCCAACCCGGGCGAAATTGATCGCCGCCTTGCGGTCCATACCGGCCGTCGACGGCACGTTCGGATCAAGCTGATTGCCGGGGATGACACGGACGCCATCGTGCTTCCATCGCTCGTCGTCATGTCCGTGGGAGTGGTCATGCGGATGATGATGGTGGTCGTGGCCCATGATTTTCTCTCTTTGATCCATACAAACGCAGGAATGAACCTGCGCATATTCGCAGCTACGTCACCAGATATGGGCGATGCGGTCAACGCCGGCAATATCACGATGAGATCGGGGCGACGGTTTAGTAAGACTTCGGCAGACCCAGAACCTTCTCACCGATGAAGCTGAGAATGAGCTGCGGGCTGATCGGCGCGATGCGGGGAATCATCACCTCGCGCAGATAGCGCTCGACATGGTATTCCTTGGCATAGCCGAAACCGCCGTGGGTCATGACGGCCTGCTGGCAGGCGTTGAAGCCTGCCTCTCCCGCCAGATATTTCGCGCTGTTGGCGGTGGGTCCGCACGGCAAGCCCTGATCGTATTGCCATGCCGCCGACATCGTCATCAGCCAAGCGGCTTCAAGCTCCATCCAGTTTTTTGCCAGCGGATGCTGGATCGCCTGATTCTGCCCGATCGGGCGATTGAAGACGACGCGCTGCCTGGCGTAGGCGGCGGCGCGCGACAGCGCCAGCTTGCCGAGCCCGACCGCCTCCGCCGCGATCAGGATGCGCTCCGGATTCATGCCGTGAAGGATGTATTCAAAGCCCCGCCCCTCTTCGCCGATCCGATCCTCCACCGGAATCTCGAAATCGGCGATGAACAGCTCGTTCGAATCGATCGCCTTGCGGCCCATTTTCTCGATCTCGTGGACCGTGATGCGCGCGCGGTCGAAATCCGCATAGAACAGGCTGAGCCCATGGGTCGGGCTTTTGACGTCTTCAAGCGGCGTGGTGCGCGCCAGCAGAAGGATCTTGTGCGCGACCTGCGCGGTGGAAATCCACACCTTCTGGCCGTTGACGATGTATCTGCCGCCCTTGCGCACGGCGCGGGTTTTCAACTGCGTGGTGTTGAGGCCCGTGTTGGGCTCGGTGACGCCGAAGCACGCTTTCTCGCGCCCCTCCACGATGCCGGGGAGCATGCGCGCGCGCTGCTCGTCGGTGCCGAACACCACCACGGGATTGAGCCCGAACACATTCATGTGGATCGCAGATGCGGCGGACATGCCGCCGCCTGCTTCGGAAATCGCGCGCATCATGATCGCGGCTTCCATGATACCGAGCCCGGAGCCGCCGAACTGCTCCGGAATGCAGATGCCGAGCCATCCGGCCCTGGCGATCGCGTCGTAGAATTCGTGCGGAAATCCGCCTTCGCGATCCTTGGTCAGCCAATAGGTGTCGTCAAACTGGCTGCATATTTTCTCGATCGCGTCACGAATGGAGTCCTGCTGGTCGGTGGTCGCGAAGTCCATTGTGATCGCTCTCCAGATTGCCAAGGATTTTTACGACCTAAGCAACCTGCCAGACAATCCAAAAACAACAACTTATCGGCGCCGCATAACGGCACCGATGCCGACGTCAAAGTGACCGATCGTCGTCAGCGCGCGGCGGCGAACATCGCTTCCATCGCCCTGCGATAGGCCACGGCATCGTCGTTGGCATCGATCTCGACATCCGACCAACGCACGACATCGCCATGGGCCACATCGCGCGTCAGCTTGACGCGATGCGCGAGACCGATCGGCAGCGCGCTGGCCTTGAGGCTGTCCGCTGCGGGCATCAGCTTGCCCCAGACGGTGTAGCCTCCCTCGCCGTCAAGCATATCGCCCGCGCGCAGGTCCTTCTTGGCAACGGCGGCAACATCGCCCCTGAAGCCCTGCGGCTGTCCTGTCGGTTCGCCGCGCAGCGCGGCAGACAACACCGAGATATTCAGTTCGAGCCCGATCAGGTGATACGGCTTGTACATCGCCGCGTAACGCCCGGACGAGTCCGTCTTCATGCCGTATTGCCGGAAGCAATCCGCCGCATAGTCGTTCGGCGCTTCCAGCACCACATAGACACCCCAGCGCAGATCGCGGAACACCAGACGGCTGTCGCGCTCCAGCGACGAGACGACTTCGACAACTCCGGATTTCTCCAGCACGCCGCCCTGCTCGCGCGGGCGCATGATGTGCGGCAGATCATCCACGCCGCAGGGCGGAAACAGCAGACCGCCCGACGGCACATCCAGCCCCGTGGCATTGGCAATGGCCGCCATTTCGATAGCGGATTTGGTGCCATCCAGAAACGAATTGAACATCTGCGGATTCATGCCCGCTGACTGCGCTTCCGCAGCCGTCAGGCCATAGTGGCCCCATACACCAGCGGGCGTCACGTCATGGTAGATCGGCAGATATTTGGTGCCCTTACCGGCCGCGACCACCTTGAAGCCGGTGGCGCGCGCCCAGTCAACCATCTCCGCGGTCAGTGCGGGTTGATCGCCATAGGCCAGCGAATAGACCACGCCTACCTTGCGGGCTTCCTCCGCCAATAACGGACCTGCGAGCACATCGGCTTCGACATTGACCATCACGATATGCTTGCCAGCCGCGATCGCCGCACGTGCATGGCGGATACCGACCGCCGGATTTCCGGTGGCTTCCACCACGACTTCGATATCACCGCCGATGGCCGCGATGCCGTCCTTGGTGAAGGTTGTCGCGGCAATCCGTGCAGCGTCCCAGCCCACCGTGCGGCAGGCTTCACGCGCCCGCTCGGGGTCGAGATCGACAATCACGGAGACTTCAAGGCCCGGTGTGTACGGCACCTGAGACAGAAACATCGAGCCGAACTTGCCGGCGCCGATCAGAGCAACGCGCACAGGCTTGCCTGCCGCGCGACGCTTTTCGAGAAGGTGATGCAGATTCATGGATGAGCGTTTCCGGCAATGACGTCTGGCGTTATTCGCCACGTTATCAGCGCAACGGCCGGGCGCATCCCGGCCGTCATCGCCTTATATCTCTCGTTTTAAAGCCATGAGTGCCCGGAGCAAGCCCGGGCATCATAAATGGCCTGCGCTATTCCGCCGCTTCGCGATGGCTGCGCGCATAACGCACCAGCGCGTCGTCCTCCACCGGAACGATCGGCGCGAAGTCCTGATGCGCGATGAATTCAGGCCGCGTCGGCGTGCGGATATAGTTCGAGACCGAGTTGAGCGTGAGATAGACGATCTTGCGCGGATAAGGCGTGATGTTGCCGGCCGAACCGTGCACCAGATTGCCGTGGAACATCAGCATGCTGCCGGGCTTGCCGGTCGGCGCGACAATGCCGCCTTCGGCGACAAGTCGTGTCACCGTGTCCTCGTCCAGCGTCCACAGCGGATAGGACGGTGTCTGCAGATCCTGCGAGGCCTTGAGATCGCCGGCGTTATGGCTGCGCGGCACCAGCATGAGAGGGCCGTTGATCGGCATCACCTCATCGAGAAACACCGAGATGTTCATCGCGCGCGGCTGCGGCATGCCGTCATCGCGCTTCCATGTGCCGTAGTCCTGATGCCACTGCCAGACCTCGCCGGTGAAGGCCGACTTGGCGTTGATCTTGTACTGATGCATGTAGACATGCTCGCCGAACACCTGCTCGACAGGTTCGATCATGCGCGGATGCGCGCCCAGCAGCCGGAAGGCTTCATTGTATTTGTGAGCGGCGAAGGCGGTGCGCGGCGCGCCGTTCTTCTCGCGCCACACTTCAGGACGGTGCTGGTCGTAGATCGCAATCGCCTCGCGCCGCAGAACATCGACCTCTTCCGGCGTGAACAGTTCGGGCAGCAGCAGCCAGCCTTCGGTGTGGAATTGGTCGATTTGCTCCTGACTCAATCGCATGACGCATTCTCCCTGTTTGATTTTTGTTTGCCGCTGCCCCGCCTTTGCGCGGGGCCATGCCGGTAATCCGGTCTTGTATTCTGAATTCAGTATTCTAAACTCAGCTTGCAGCCGGGCTCGCCCTGAGTCAAGGGTTACGGAGATGGCCGTGCGGCAAGAACATGCGGAGGACGCGTGCTGGAATCCCTCACCCCGCCGAAAAGCCTGGTCGATCAGGTCTATGACGTGATCCTCGACGCCCTGTGTGACGGGACCTTCAAACCGGGCGAACGGCTGACGCAGGAAAACATCGCCGAACGCCTGAACGTCTCGCGGCAACCGGTGACGCATGCGCTGGCGGTCCTCAAAGCGCAGGGCTTTCTCGCGCAAGGGCGTCAGGGACTGACGGTCACGCCGGTCGATCCCGATTTCTTCGCCGCGATCTATCAGGTCCGTTCGGCGGTCGAGCCACTGGCGGTCACACTGGCCACGCCGCGGCTCACCAAGGAGGCCATCGCGCGCGGGCGCGAACTGGTCGAACACGGGCGCAGCGTTGTCGCCTCGGGCGATGCGGGCGCCGCGCTGAAAGCCGACATGGACTTCCACTCGTTTATCTACGAGGTGTCCGGCAATCCGCTGATCGCGGAGACGATGCGGCTGCACTGGCGTCATCTGCGCCGTGCGATGGGCAAGGTGCTGCGCCATCCGGGAATGTCCGTGAGCGTGTGGAAAGAACACGGCCGCATTCTCGACAGCATGATCCGCGGCGACACCGAGGGCGCTGCCGAACTGATGCGTAAACATCTGGTCGAGGCCTACGACCGCGTCGGGGCGATGGATACCGACAATCCATCGGCATCCTAGTCAGACCGCTTCGCCCCGAATTGCTCCGATGACAGTTCCGGGCCACCCACGCCTACTTCGCGCGGGCCTGAAAGAATCCATCGTCGATAATGCCGTTCGGCGCGCGGCAATGATCGAGAAATATTTTCCGCCACTGAAGATATCCCAAAAGAGCCATCACCGAGCGCGTCGATGACGACGCCATGCCAAACGACAGTTGCTGAAGCGCCAAGCGCGCGGCCTTGACGTCGATCCACCCCTCATCGACGCCATTGAGAAGATCGTGAAAGCGGTCCTTCGACGCATCGATATAAGCGATCTGGAACGAATTGAAGACGAACGTATCGTTCTGGCGGTTGCGGAGAGTCTCGGGGACGATCCCTTTTTGAGCCTCTCGCAAAAGCTCCTTGTAGCGGCCGCGGAAATCGTGGACGAGCAGCGCGCTGACCTGATCGTAGACATAATCGAGCAACGGCAGATCGCAGTATGGCGATGCATCGACCAGCGACTTGCGGCTGAAATGCCCCTGCGTCACGGCGCGCGGCGCGGAAAAATAACCCCAGTCATCGCAAATGATGCCGTCGCCGGCCAGCGCAACCTCGTTCAGATATCGCTCGCGCGAATAATCCGTGAGACTTTTTCCGCAACGCAGCCACGGCACATCGTCGGTCAGCACGCGCTCCATGTTGACGTCGGAGACGTCCCACGGATTCCATCCCCGGAAAGGCCATGCGTGCTGCAGGCAGCGGTGCAGTTCGGCGGGCATTTGCGACAACAGGCACTGCCATGCGACGCTGACCTGCCCCCGCGACAGCAGACCGCTTACCTCGGACAGCGCCTCGCGGAACGCGCGATAGTGTTTGTGTCGCAAAAGATAAGGAAGGAACGCAGGGGAGCGAAGAAACAACTGATCCGCGCCGAAGCCGGTGAAGACATAGGAGTTGGGCTCCGCCAGTTCCGCGACCGCGCGGGAGAAGATATCGCCGAACCAGAAGAAATCGCTCGGCTCATCCGAATAGCCAGGCTCATCCGGCATCCCGACGGGAAGCTCCTCTGGCGGCAGTACGACAAGCTCGATCCCGTAACGCTCCGCGACATCGCGCGCGTATTGCTCGCTGATCGCATGCGACGGCAATCGCGGCTGGGAGAACATCACGCCGCGAATGCCGCTGGATAATTGCTCGCCGAGCAGACAGGCTATGAACGAGGAATCGAGACCGCCCGAAATCTCGACGCAGATGCTGGCCTGTGGCCGGGCCGCCAGCCGCGTCCTGATGGAGTCGCGCAGCAGATGCAGCACCTGCGGGGCGACGTCTTCGCGGCGCTGGCCGGGATCGATTCGGTACGCATAGTTGCGGCGGACCGGTTGCTGGCGCTCGACGCGCGCACCAAGTGAGACAAGCTCGCCGGGCAACACACGAACCACACCCTTGATCGGCGTATCGCGCGACAGAAACTGGTAACCCGGAACGATCAGGACGTGGCGGGCGAAATAGTCGTCGTCCCATTGCCCCGTCGCGCGGTCCCAGAACGCGAACAGACGATTGGACACCAGACCATCGGCCTCGCGGTAATAGATCTGATATTGCGAGGTGAAGCTCTTGAAGGCATGGATATGGTCGCGCACCTGAAACAGCGCGACGAAATCGCCTTCGACCCGCGCAAGGGCCCTTGGTCCCTCGCGGTCGATAAACTCGACAAGACGCTGCAACGCCGCCGCGCCGGTCTCTCCGCCAACCCGTTGAACGATCCCTTCGAGAGAAAGTGTACCCTCCCGGCATGGCAGCCGAATAGCCGCCGATAGTGTCAATGAATGGGCGTCCTTTTCGCTGGGCGGGAAAGTTGTCATTGCGTTCGAAGGGCCTGATCGGTTAGCTCAGTCAAAATCATCGGAGAAGGCGAACCGGGATGAGCGCCGCGGTCCTGTCACTGTCGCATCTGTCAACCAAGCTGTTCGGCATCGACCGGACCGTGCAGATGTTTCATTGGCTGGGCGAACGAACGCGGGTCAAGCCTCGTCCCGAACGAGTACCGGCACAGGCTGTCGCGGCACGCGCGCTTCGCGGATTGAATGCGCTTCCGATGCGGATCGAATGTCTCGACCAAGCGATTGCCGTCTGGTTCAACCTCAATCGCCACGGCCATCCGGCCTCTCTTAAAATCGGCATGCGCCTCTCACCTCTTTCCGGCCATGCCTGGGTCACCTGCGGCGACGACGTGTTCGTGACGACCCCGGGCATGGAGGATTTCTCCGTCGTCGCGGCCTACGATCCTTTTACGATCCCCGGCCCGCGGTCACCTGAACCAGTTTAGCCTGCACCAGACTTCGTGTGAGTTCATCGAGATCGCCTCTGATCTCCTCGACCGGCGCGCTGTAGTCCTTCGCGAGGCGTTCCGCGGCATGATCGATCCCGCCTTCAAGGCAGAGTTTGAGCATTTCAGCCGCCATCGCATTCAGCCCATAGGACTCGCCGGTCTTCACTGAAAACAGAACGCTCTTGCCCTCGATCACTGTCAGGCTCGTGCCGGGAGTGAGTTGAACGCCCATAATTATCCCTTCATTGAAATCGATTGATTGAAAACCTGTTCGGCATCGGCCTCGCGCACGGCGGTCTGCTGGCGCCAGAGACGGGCATAGAGCCCGTCTTTTCTCAGAAGCTCGCCATGCGTGCCCGCTTCGGCCACGCCACCGTCATCGATCACCAGAATACGGTCCATATTCACCAGCGACGACAGCCGGTGAGCGATGCTGATGACGGTCTTTCCGATCAGCAACGCTTGCAGCTCTTGTCCGATCGCCTGTTCAGCCTCGCTGTCGAGCGCGGATGTCGCCTCGTCGAGGATGACGATCGGTGCATCCTTGAGGAGCGCGCGCGCCAGCATGATGCGCTGGCGCTGGCCGCCCGACAGTTTGCCTCCGCGCTCGCCGACGGTGGCATCGAGTCCTCGCCGGCCATCCTCGTCCTCGACATCCGCAACGAAGTCGAATGCCCGCGCACGATGGATCGCATCCTGCAACTCAGTTTCGGACGCATCCGGTTTGCCGCACAGAATGTTGTCGCGGATCGAACGGTGAAACAGCGAAACGTCCTGCGTGACGACGCTGATCTGTTCGCGCAGGCTTTCCGTCGAGACGGAGCGGATATCCTGTCCGTCGATGCGGACCGCCCCGCTTTGCACATCCGCTAGTCGCAACAGCAACGCGACCAGCGTGGATTTTCCCGCACCGGACCGGCCGACCAGCCCAAGCTTCTCGCCGGGCGCGATGTCCAGACTGAAATTCCGGAACACCGGCAGGCGATCGCCATAGCCGAAGGTGATCCGGTCGAACGTGATCGCGCCGCGCCGCGCGTTCAGGCGTGCGGCTGTCTTGTCTTCCGGCATTGTGTTCGGGGCCGCAATCACGCCCATGCCCTGCCGGATCTCGCCGAGATTCTGGTAGATGCCCGACACCTCCCACGCGACCCAGCCGCCAGTGTTCGCCACCTGCCAGACCAGCGGCAACGCCATCGCCACCGCCTCGGCCGGAATCATTTCGTGAAGCCAGAGAAAACCGCCGATCACGGCCGTCGCCAGCAGAAGCGCGGTATTGAGAAGCGTGAGCCGCGTCATGAAGCCGGTGACGCTGGCCATGTGATCGGCCTGCGCGTCATCATGCGCCAGCAGAGCCTTGCCGACCGGCGCGTCGATGGTCGCCGCCGCCGTGAACATCTTCACCGCCAGAATATTTCCGTAGCCGTCGACCAGTTCCGCCAGAAGCCGGGAATATTTATCGGCGTTCGCATCGGCCTTGCGCCGCAGTTGCGGTACGAACCGCCGCAGCAGCAGTGCAAAGCCGATGAACCATGCCAGAATCGGCAGCATCAGCCGCCAGTCGGCATGGCCGAGCAGCGCGGCGCTCGTCAGTCCGTACATGGCGAGATACCAGACAGCGCGAATCGCGGCTTCCGCCACCTCGCGCAGCGCGCCCGGCGTCTGCATCACCCAATGCGCCAGCCGCCCCGGAGAGTCGCCCTGAAAGAAGCTCCAACTCTGACGTATGACACGCCAATGGCTGATCCAGCGCATCCGCGAGGTGACGCCGGGAATCAGGAATCCGTTCCGAAGATGAAAATCGAGCCAGATCAGCAGCGGCCTGACGAACCCGATCGCCACCAGCAGTGCGAGAAGCACGGGCCATCGCTCGTTCCATGCCGCCCAGCGATCGGCCTGACCGACAAAGGCAGCCATCTTGCCGATGAAGACAGCGACCAGCGCATCGGCGAATGCAACGCCAAAACCGCATAGAAAAAGCCAAAGGAAAATCGTCCGATGTTCGGCCAGAAAATAGCGGCAGAAACCGAGCAAGGAGGCCGGCGGCGCGGACGGCGGAGGCGGCGCAAGGATCGCCGCGCGCGGCAGTCTTAGCATCAGCGGCGTCTCCGGAAGACCATGCAATGGTGCTCAGAGGCACGCCCGGGATGAGATGTGCGCAAGTCCGCAACCAGCGCGGGCATGGCGGACGGCGCCATCGATCGCGCCGCACCACCCCTGTCAAAAGCGGAGTTCATGGGAATCGAATTAAAAAAGCGCGACGGAGCCCCGGACAAAATCTCCCCCGCCCCCGCGAAAGACATGCGGCACGCCGTCGCGACGGCATGCCGCAAAACATTACTTACTTGAAAAAGCCGGAGTACTTCTTGCCGTCCGTGCTCGGACCGGTGGCGTTCGACTTGATGAGATCCATGGTGCCGAGCTGGATAAGAACGGGCTTCTCGTATGTCTTCACAGTATTCTCCCTCTAGAGGTCGCGTGCCGCACGGCACGCAAACCGAAACTGGCTTAACGCTCAATCAAAACAACCCCCCGTTTGAGGGGCTCGGTCATTTTCACACAAATCAGAAAAAATACCATCCGGTCAGACTGCTACTCACAATATGATGTCACGGCTGAGAGCCCATGAGGTCCCCGCGAACCAGTAGCGATCCGATGACGCGGGACGTTTCCAGATGAGGCTCCGCACATGCTCCAGACCTCCGTCCTCAAAAGCCGTTCGCAGTCGCGATAGCTCATCGGGCGCAACCTCAAGACCGCCCTCGGCCCAGACGAAGTAGGCCGGGGTAATGGCCTCAGCCGCATGACCATCTCCCCGCCTTTCGATCCGTAATGCCACACCACGCTCGGCGTGACGGCCGGCGAGGCCGGGCTGCTGCGGCCCGGGGACGCCAAGCGGAAACACCAGCCGTCCGCCCGGGCGGAGGCTTTCGATCCAGCGATCAGCGGGTCTCGCCACGGCAAAATTCACATAGATGCCATCAACGGGACTTTCAGGCTGCTGCGTGCCGTCGGCACAAACGACCGCAACATTGCGATAACCGGCAAGGTTGTCTTTGGCCCTTGCCGCAAGTCCCGCGTCAAACTCGATGGCGGTCACGCGGCCCAACGGACCCACCAGTTCGGCAAGGATCGCGCTGTAGTAGCCCCCACCTGCCCCGATATGCACAATGTGCTCGCCCGGCTTCGGGCCGAGGGCATCGAGCAGCTTGGCATGCAGCGACGGGCTTCCGTTGTTGACGCCGCGTCCCGGATCGAGTGCGACGACGATGTCCTGATAGAGCACGACGGGATCGGTGCCCGGCATCACATGGCTGCCGGCCGCCGACCCCGCTGTCCAAGGCGGCGGACCGAGAAAGGCCTCGCGCGGCACCGCCGCGAAGGCGGCCGCAATCGCAGCATCGTCGATGCCGAAAACCGCCGCCATCTGGCGGCCGAAGGCGCGCCGAACCACGTCGAGTTCGTCTTGAGAAAAACAGGAGGTGACGTCCGGAGAAACGACCATGGCGCGCACAAAAGCCCGACCCAGATGTGAGGCCCGATATTCGCCGAGAGACATACCGATCGCAATGGGGCTCGGCCGCTCAATCGTGTCGTAACGCCGTCCAGTCAGTGAAGCTCTCGTGCGAAAACATCGAGAGGTCACCGGAACAGGCGAGCGACCTGAACCCGCGCCGCAATCAGCAGGAAGCGCAACCAGACGCCTGCGAGAAGGGGCAGCGAGACCCAGCGCGGATACGATGCCAGGAAAAACTTCTTGTAGAAGCGCACCATGCCGCGATGCTTGTGCAATTCAACCCGCAACACGCGATCACCGCTGCTGGCACCCTTGTGGTGAATCGCGATGACGTCCGGCACGAAAAGGATTTTCCAGTCGCGCTGAAGAAAACGCATGCACCAGTCGAGATCCTCACAATGCAGGAAATATCCCTCATCCATCGGACCGACATCGGCAATTGCGGCGCGACGCACCAGCATGCAGGCGCCCGAGATCGCCTCGACCTCCACCGGAGCATCAGGCAACGGCTGGCGATGCAGCCCGAAATCCTTGAAGCGATGCGGAAACAGCAGGCTCAGCCCGGTCGCGCGCGCGAATGCAAGTTTCGGCGTCGGGATGTTACGCCGTCCTCCCGCCTGCTCCGTGCCGTCCTCGTTCATCAGGCAAGGCCCGACCATCCCGATCCTGTCGGAGGAAAACAGCGTTTCCATCAGCCGCACAAGCGTTCCGGACGCGATGCGGCAGTCGGGATTGAGCAGCAAAACGCAATCCGAGCTTGAGCGTGCAATCCCGATATTGCTGGCCGCGGCAAATCCCAGATTGCGCTCATTGCGAACGATCTGAATCCTGTCGTCGTGAGGAACGAAATCGAGACTGCTGTCTTCCGACGCATTATCGACGATGACGACACTGGATACGTCCGGACACTGCAGCGCGCTCGCGACGGATTCACGCAGGAAACTGCCGGCATTGAAGTTCACGATCACAACGCTGGCGTCAGCCATCGAGCCTGTTCCCGCCGTCATTGCGTTCGCGCGATGTGCGGTCCGGATGCCGCACCATTGCCGCGCAGACCATCCCGCACTCCGCGCATCATCCACATCAGGCGTGCAAACCGCGGCGACTGAAACAGCAGATAATAAATCATCAGCAAACCCGTGCGCCCGAAATCATACAACACCCAGCCCCAGGGAGCGTAAGGCCTCCGCCACAACAGAATGGAATTGCGCAGCAGATAGTATTGCCGCATCGGAGCATGCAGGAAAGCGCGCCTGCCGAGGAACGTCGCCGGAACACAATCGCCCAGATGGTGTGCGAGACGTGCGGACGGCACGCCGTAAAGCCGATAATGTGCGGCGCTCGCGCGGAGCGACCAATCCGTATCGACATGATCGATAAAGAAATATTCGTCGAAGGCCTCGATGTCCTCAAGCGCATCGAGCGAGATCAACGATCCCGAGGAGATCAAAAAGTCCACGGCGACCGGCGCATGTGTCTCCAACGGCCCTCGCAATTGCACGTGACGCGTCCGGCAGCCGGAGAGGCGAACGAAGGCACCATCCCGGCCGGTGCGGCTGTCATACCAGAGCGGACCGACCGCCGCCGCCCGTGCGTCAGCCGAGAGCGCCCACGCGAGCTTTTCCACCATGTCCGGCGCGGCAATACTATCCTGATCGAGAAGCAGAAGGCGCGTGGCACCCCATTCACGTGCCCGGCGCGCGGCGAGATTGTAAGCCGCGCCCAGACCGATATTGGCGCCCGGCCGCTCCACCGTCACGTTTGCCGGCATGGCGCATGACCACGCACCATCGTCATTGACGATTACAAGAATGCGGTCCGCCTGCGGAGCGATCGCCGCGAGCGCACGCTCCAGCAGGCGCACATCCGGCTGGTAGACGACGACTGCGGCCACGACCTCCTGGGATGATGCCACCGCGCCCTCTCCGTTCGCCCGTGGTGATGGTTCAGCTCGCACTGCTTAGAGCGCCGCCCGCAAATCCTCGGGCGGCATTTCTTTCAGGCACAATGCCAGCGCCTCGTTCCAGGGCCGAAGCCGGATGCCGTAGCGCTCTTCGATCCGGCGGTTGGACAGGCGGGAGTTGAGCGGCCGCCGCGCCTTTACCGGATATTCGCTGCTCGGAATCGCGACAAGCCGCGCCGCACGTCCCATCCGCTCCGGCAGCAATGTCTCGCCTTCCGCCACGATTTCGGTTGCGAAACCATGCCACGTCGTCTCACCCGCGCCGCTCAGGTGGAGAATCTCCGATGCGAAGCGTCCCACCCGGCGCTCTTCCATCATCTGCGGGATCAGGCTTTCCGTCGCGGCAGCAATATCGTTCGCCCAGGTCGGCGCGCCGGTCTGATCGGACACGATCTTCAATTCGTCACGCTGCACCGTCAGACGCAGCATGGTCCTGACGAAATTCTGTCCGTGCGAGGAGAACACCCAGCTCGTGCGCAGCACCAGATGATCACATCCCGCTTCACGCAGCGCGACCTCGCCGGCAAGCTTGCTGCGGCCATAAGCATTCAGTGGACCGACAGGATCGGCCTCCGCATAGGGCGCGTCCTTCGAACCATCGAACACGTAATCGGTGGAATAATGGATGACCGCTGCGTTCCTGCGCCGCGCCTCTTCACCGATCACGGTCAGCGCCGTCCCGTTGATGGCCAGCGCGAGGGCTTCTTCGTCTTCCGCGCGATCGACAGCCGTATAGGCGGCGGCATTGACGATGATGTCAGGAGATGACGCAGCGACGGCTCGCCGGATATCGTCGGCAACGGCGAGATCGCAGCCCGTTCGATTCAGGGCCACAACATCACCCAGGCGAGCCAGGCGGCCACGCAATTGCAGGCCGACCTGACCGTCAGCGCCGAGCAGAAGAGTCTTCAATCGAAAACCTCCGCGTCGCGCAGCAACGCTCCAGCCCGATCCTTGTCGGACAGAATGAAATCGACCCCCGCCGGCCAGCCGATTGCAATGTCGGGATCATCCCAGCGAATGCAGCGCTCGTGTGCCGGCGCGTAATAATCGGTGGTCTTGTAGAGAAAGTCGACATTGTCGGACAGCGCGACGAATCCATGCGCGAAGCCTGCAGGAATCCAGAACTGGCGGAAATTATCCTCGCTCAATTCGACGCCGAACCAGCGCCCGAAAGTCGGAGACGAGCGCCGGATGTCAACGGCGACGTCGAAGGCCGCTCCACGCACGACGCGCACCAGCTTTCCCTGCGGCTGCTGGATCTGATAGTGCAGCCCCCGCAACACACCCTTGTGCGAGCGCGAATGATTGTCTTGTACAAACGCAGCGCCGCCCAGTACATCGGCATAAGCCGCGGCGTTCCACGATTCCAGAAACAGACCGCGCGCGTCGCGAAAAGTTTTCGGCTCCAGGATCAACAGTCCGGGTATCGCCGCCTCGATCACGTTCATTCGCCGGCACCTTCTTCGTCGAGCAGACTCAGAAGATAGCGGCCGTACCCTGCCTTGTGCATCGGCATGGCCAGTTCTTTCAATCGCGCGGCGTCGATCAACCCGAGACGAAATGCCACCTCTTCCGGACAACAGATTTTGAAGCCCTGACGATTCTCGATGGTGGCAACATAGCTCGCAGCATCGAGCAGGGAATCGTGCGTACCGGTATCCAGCCAGGCAAAGCCGCGCCCGAGCGTTTCCACATTGAGCAGATCACGCGAGAGATAGATGCGATTGAGGTCCGTGATCTCCAACTCCCCACGCGCGGACGGCTTCAGGCTTTTGGCGATCTCCACCACCCCGGCGTCGTAGAAATAAAGCCCCGTCACTGCGTAGCTGGACCGCGGATGTTCCGGCTTTTCTTCCAGCGAAACCGCTCGCCGCTCCTTGTCAAATTCCACGACGCCATACCGCTGAGGATCGCTGACATGATAGGCGAAGACCGTTGCGCCGTGCTCGCGCGCGGAGGCGTTCGCGAGCAGCTTCTGGAAATTATGTCCGTAAAAAATATTGTCGCCGAGCACCATCGCGGATGGATGGCCGGCGAGGAACTCCTCGCCGATGATGAAAGCCTGCGCCAGTCCGTCCGGCGAGGGCTGCACCGCGAAGCTCAGATTCAAACCCCACTGACTGCCGTCTCCCAGCAAATGGCGGAACCGCGGCGTATCCTCCGGCGTCGAGATGATCAGGATGTCGCGTATGCCCGCCAGCATCAGCGTGCAAAGAGGATAATAGATCATCGGCTTGTCATAGACCGGCAGCAATTGCTTGGAGACCGCCAGCGTCACCGGATGAAGCCGTGTGCCGGAGCCTCCGGCGAGAATGATACCTTTACGCGGACGCAAGACGGTCACCATATTGAAGCGCAACCCAGTCGCGATAAGCGCCGCTGACGACGCTGTCGATCCATTGCGAATTATCGAGATACCACGCGGCGGTTTCGCGCAGGCCTGCCTCCAGGCTTTTCTTCGGACGCCAGTTGAGTTCGTCGCGAATCTTCTCCGCCTCGATCGCGTAACGCTGATCATGACCGGGACGATCGGTGACGAAGGTAATCTGCTCCGCATAGGAGCCGCCGCCCGCGCGCGGACGTTTCTCATCCAGAATGGCGCAGATCGTCTTCACCAGATCGATGTTGCGCATCTCGCTCTCGCCGCCGATGTTGTAGGTCTCGCCCGGCCGTCCGCTCTCAAGCACGACGTTGATCGCGTCGCAATGATCGGAGACATGCAGCCAATCGCGGATGTTCGCACCGCTGCCGTAAACCGGAATGGCGCGCCCCGACAGCGCGTGATGAATGACCAGCGGAATGAGCTTTTCCGGAAATTGGTAGGGCCCGTAGTTGTTGGAGCAATTGGTGGTCAGCACCGGCAGGCCGTGCGTGCGATGAAATGAGCGCACCAGGTGGTCGGAAGCGGCCTTGCTGGCGGCATAAGGCGAATTGGGCGCATAGGGCGTGGTCTCGCGGAACGGCGGATCGTCCACGGAAAGCGAGCCGTAGACCTCGTCGGTGGACACATGCAGGAAACGGAAGTCTCGTTGCTGCTCCGACGGCAGAGCGCGCCAATACGCCGTCACCGCATTCAGCAGCCGCAAAGTGCCAACGACATTGGTCTGGATAAATTCGTCGGCGTCGAGGATCGAGCGATCGACATGGCTTTCCGCTGCGAAATTGACCACCGCGCGCGGTGCATGTGCCTTCAGAAGGCGCGTCACCAGATCGACATCGGCAATATCGCCCTTGACGAAGACGTGGGCCGGATCGCCAGCCACGCTTGCGAGATTCTGCAGATTTCCGGCATAGGTCAGCTTGTCAAGATTGACCACCGGCCCCCGTGTGGTCCGTAATCGCTCCAAGACAAAATTCGAGCCGATGAATCCGGCCCCACCGGTGACAAGCAACATTATGACCGCCAATGAGAAAGATAGCTTTTTATGCTTAGTTCAGTTTCAGCCGGAAGCGCAACCATTCCGCCCCGGCAGGGATTGCTGCGGCCAACCCTAGCATAAAGTATGAAAGGGCACGAAGCGCAACCACTCGCTCCACACGCCACGCATGTCCGGATGCGCCCCCGGATATTGCGGGAGCCAACCCAAGCCCTTAACAAAGAAGCGGCACCTAGAATAATGGGCGTTTTATTATAATGCGACAAGCGATTCTAGTTCTGGGTATGCACCGCTCCGGCGCCAGCGCTCTGACGCGGGTGCTGAATCTGTTCGGCGCCGCCCTGCCGAGACATGTCACAGCAGAACAGCCGGGCAATCCGGGCGAATACGGGGAACCGGCGCAGCTCGCACGCCTCCACGACGCAATGCTCGCCGAAGGCGGCAGCCGCTGGGATGATTCGCGGCCATTCGACCTTGCAGCACTCGGACCCGAGCGCCTCGCCTATTACAGAGCAGAGATTGCTCGCCTGATTATCGAGGAATATGGCGACGCAGATCTGATTGTCATCAACGACCCGCGCATCTGCCGTTTCGTCACGCTCTATCAGGACGTACTACAAAATCTCGACATCGCGCCCTCCTATGTCATTGCCCTGTGCGCCCCGCGTGATGCCGCCGCGTCGCTCGCGGCACATGATGGTTTCAGCACAAATCACGGTTCAATATTGTGGCTTCGCTATCTCATGGAAGCCGAGCGGGCGACACAGCGCTGGCCGCGCGCGATCGTATCTTACGAAGGGCTTCTTCAGGATTGGCGCATTGTCCAGCGGCGGATTTCCGATGCGCTGCATCTGACCTGGCCGCACGCGCCGGACGATGTCGCCGCCGAGATCGATTCCTATCTGGCTACCGACCTGCAGCGCGGCCGCATCGACGAGGCCAAGCCGGATTTCGAACCGAAAATCGAGCCATGGATCGAGAATGGCTACAGCGCGTTCAAGGCGCTGGAACGCGAGAGCGGCAGATCAAACCATACGCTTGATCAGATCGATTCTAAATCGCATTCCGCCGCTGATTTTTCCGATGGCGAATTTGATATAAAATTTGCCGCATACTGCGCGAATGTCGAACAGCACCGCGATGAAATTTTCCGGCTGAGAAACGTCAACAGCCTGCTGCGGGAAGAACTGGCGCAGACGAATACAAATCTGGCGCGGGCCAATCAGCTCACCCATATCCAGAACCATCAAATCGCACAATTTCAGGCAGAAGCTGCAACCTATGGCGCAAGGATAGGTCGCCTGCTCACGCAGATGCGGGCCCGTCTCGCGCCTGTCGAATCACAGCGTGGGCGAATTGCGGCATCAGCGCTTCGCTCCGCGCATTACGTGTACCGCATCGGCGTGTTGCCAACCGCACAGACTTATCTCAAGCAGACCCGCGCGAAATTGCTCGGCCGCAACGACGAAATCACGCGACAGGCCACACCGGCGGAATATGGCGCCTGGCTGGCGGCGAGCGAACCCAATGCGAAGGCATTGAAACGCCAGCAGAGCGCGGACCGCCGTGGCCTGCTGATCAGCGTCATCCTGCCGGTCTATAAAATCGCTCCTGCAATCCTGGCTGCGACGGTGCATTCACTGCAACGACAAACCTATCGGCATTGGGAAGCCTGCATTGCCTATGCCGACCCGGACGGCGACAACTGGGACTTGCTGGAAAACCTCGCACGACAGGACAAGCGGCTCCGCCTGATACGGCTTCCGGAAAACAAAGGCATTTCCGGCAATTCGAATGCGGCCCTCGAAATTGCCGAAGGCGATTACATCGCCCTTCTCGATCATGATGACGAGCTTGCACCTTTCGCACTTTTCCAGATGGCGCAGGCGATCGCTAAAGATCCCGACGCCGATTTTCTCTATTCGGACAAGGATTGCATCGACGAACAGGGAACGACGCGGCTCAATCCCCTGTTCAAGCCGGAGTGGAGCCCGGAGATGCTCTATTCGGTCAACTATCTCACACACTTAAATATCATCAGAAAAAAGCTGGTCACGGCGGTCGGTGGCTGGCGAACAGAGACGGACGGCGCACAGGACTGGGATTTTTTTCGGCGCCCGGCAGAGCGGGCCCGAAAAATTGTGAGGGCCCCGGGAGTGCTCTACCATTGGCGTCTCCTCCCCACATCGACAGCGATGGGAATGACGGCGAAGCCTTGTGCCGGGGCCGCACAACTGCGCACGATCAGGGATCGCATCCAGGGCCTGCGCCTGCCCGCCGAGGTCATGCCGGATATACAGTCGGGCTTCCGGCTACATTGGAATCAACCACAACAGCCTAATGTGGATGTCGTCGTTTGCGGCGCGCAGATTCCGGCATTCCTCTATGAAGCCGATGCGGCTGGCCACTGGATCAAATCGATCACCCTCGTATCCGCCGAAACGCCCGCGCATGATGCCAGGCTCGACGCCTGGGTGCATCGGGACAAGATCCGCCGCATGCCGTGCAGCGTCAACGAAACCGACGCTATGATTGACGCCGCATCCCGCGGCGACGGCAGCGCGATTGTTTTCATCGACGGCCGCCTGCAATCGATCACGCCAAACTGGCTCGAACAGCTGGCCGGATGGGTCCTTGGAAACGATGCCATCGGATTCGCCGGATCGCTTCTGCTGACACCACGCGACGAAATCATCGAGGCCGGTCGGATCGTCGGAAACGACGGAGCGAGCGCGCCGCTTTTTCAAGGCATGCCCCTCTATAAGACGGGAATGTTCGGCAGTCCGCTCTGGTATCGCAACGTGACGGCCGCCGGGGCCCATGCAATCGCGTTCCGGCGTTCGCTATGGAGTGCTCGCCCCAATTCCGGTTATAATGGGAACTGGCAAAGCACTTTCGTCCGCCAATGCATTGCCGCACGAAACAGCGGCGCACGCGGACTGATCGATCCCCACGTTCGAGCCTATCGGGATATTCGGACCGAGGATCAAGATCATCAATGGGACGAAACATTCCAGGACGACCCTTACTTTCACCCGGCGTTTAAGTCCCTCGCCCCCTTGAAGTTGCGGCATTCATGAACCCCAGGATCAAACAACTGGCCAAGCGCCTGCTGCGAGTATTCGGAATCGATCCGATACATGTCAGCATCTGGGATATTTATACTAACGACGCTCTTGCTCTGGCCCATGGGGTCGACTGCAATCCGAAAGATCTGCGCGAGCGCCAGCAGAATCCAGATCGCGTCAATCCCGTAGTCGCCAACAGAGTATGTCACTGGTTTCTTCCCCATTTCGACAACCCCTTCTACGGCGGGATCATGACGATCCTTCGTCTCGCCAATCATCTGCAGCAAACGACCGGAATGAAGAACCGCTTCTTCATTTACGGGAGCTGCGATCCCGCAGAGATTCGCAATTTAATTGGCAAAGCATGGCCGAAACTCGGTGACAGCGATGTCTTCGCGCTCGATAGCAACGAAGCGGTTGCCGCAATCCCACCATCCGATTACTCGATTGCGACTCTATGGACGACCGCGTATCTCGTACTTGGCATCAAGAATACCGGCTTGAAATTCTACATGATTCAGGACTTCGAGCCGCTTTTCTATCCGGCCGGGAGCACGTATGCGCAGGCCGAATTCACCTATAGCTTCGGCTTTTACGGCATCGCCAATACAATCTCGTTGAAGGAGATGTATGAGCGCGACTACGGCGGCAAAGCCGTGACGCTGGAGCCCTGCATCGACACCAACATCTTCCATCCCGGCCCACAACAGACCGCGTCGCAAATCCGCCGGCTCTTCTACTATGCGCGACCCGGCACACCGCGAAACGGATTCGAACTCGCGGCACAGGCCCTCAAAATCCTCAAAGGCCGGCTCGGCGATAATGTCGATATTATCTGCGCAGGCGCCAATTGGAAACCGGCGGATTATGGGCTCGAGTCTGTCGTGCGAAATATCGGCCTCCTGCCCTATGAGAAGACCGCCGATCTCTATCGCAGTTGTCATGCCGGATTGTCGATGATGATGACGAAGCATCCGTCTTATCTGCCCTTCGAGATGATGGCTTGTGGATGCCTTGTGGTGGCAAACAGAAATGCCGCCAATACCTGGCTTCTGAAGGATGGAGAAAACTGTCTCATCGCACCTCCGACCGCATGGTCCATAGCAGATGCCCTCGAACGGGCGCTAACTGATGATGAAGCTCTACAAAAAATCCGCAGCGAAGCTATTACCCGGATTCAGATGCACCACTCCGACTGGAACCAATCGCTTGGCAGAGTGGCGGATTTTATTCTTGGCCTTGCGCCTTTAAATCGAAGTGCGTCATGACAGGACTCCCCATGCCGAATGAGCTAGATTCAAAGCTGAAAATTGATGGAATCCTTTGCCAAGCCCAAGGCACGAAATTTGGAGAAGCGGCCTATTTTTGCCGCCAAGGACGGCGGCACTATTTGCGAGCCCCTTCTCATTTATCAGGTTTAGGTAAAATCTGGCCAAACGACGTCATTCAGGTTCCCGAAGCTGTGCTCGATGCCTTTGCTGTCGGCAGCATCGTCCCGGGAATCAATTCCGCTCAGGATATGGATACGTTTCAAACCGATAGCAGCATCGTTATGCGCGAGTGTATGGCGTCGGTCCTTTCCGACCGCGGTATTGAGATCGGCGCCGGCGCATCGCCCTTTCCCGTTCCGCTCCATTGCCAGGTTCTCTATGGCGACCAGTTGAGCTACGCCGAATTACTGGATCATCGATATCCGGGCCAATCCCAGCACGAAATGCCCGTCCCCGACGTGACGACAAGTCTGGATACGCTGGAGGGAATTGCCGACGACAGCATGAACTTCATCATCGCCTGTCACGTCATCGAGCATACAAAAAGCCCTATCGGTGCAATCGTCGCTGCATGGAAGAAGCTTCGAAAGGGTGGATACCTGCTTCTTGTCGTGCCGGACAAGGAGCGAACCTTTGACAAGGAGCGGCCGCTCACAACGCTACCCCATTTGATTGCCGACTTTGAAAACTACGATCGCGCCCGCGATTATCAGCACTATGAAGAGTTCTATCAGCTGGCGTTTCCACAGCAGGAAAATGTCTATCGCTCTGTGGTTGATAAAGCATTCCGATCAAATGGCGATATTCACTATCATGTCTGGAACCGCGATAGCTTTATGACCATGGTTTCCCATATCAACGAACATATCATCCGTTGGACGGAGATCACATCGCGAGCTTCACTCGGCATCGAATTTTATGTACGGCTGAGAAAATGACATTTGAGAAAATGACATCGGCCCAGCACATGAATGAACCAAGATCGAATCACGGTTAGCCAGTTTTGCTCAATCTTTCCGGCCAGCTCATTCATCGCGAAGTCTCCGCGCGCTATCGCGGCTCGGCGCTTGGCACCCTGTGGGCGCTGCTGACGCCGCTTTTCATGCTTGCGATTTACACATTCCTGTTCGGCACGGTCCTGCAGGTGCGTTGGGGTGCACAGCAGAATTCCACCGCCGATTTCGCGATCATTCTGTTTTCCGGCCTTATCGTCTTTCACTTTTTTTCGGAGGTCGTAACGCGCGCGCCGACACTCATTCTCAGCAATGTCAATTTCGTCAAAAAGGTCGTGTTTCCGATTGAGATCCTGCCCGTGGTCGCGCTGGGCACTGCCCTGTTTCATATGGCTTTGAGTCTATTGGTGCTGCTCGCTTTCTTTGTTGTCCTCCACGGAACAATTCAAACCACCGTACTGCTGCTCCCGTTCGCTATCGCCCCTCTCGCACTCTTGTTGCTCGGGCTGTCCTGGTTTCTTGCGGCGCTCGGTGTCTACATGCGCGACATCAACCAGATCATCGGCCCTGTCATGACCGCGCTGATGTTCGTTTCGCCGATCTTCGTTCCCGCGACATCATTGCCGGAGCGCGTCCGCGCCTTCGTGTTTCTCAATCCGGTCGCCATCCCCGTTGAGGCGCTGCGCGAGGTCGTCATCTTCGGTCATGCGCCGAACTGGATCGCGCTCGCTATCTACACCGTCGTCGCCACCCTGATCGCCATCCTCGGGTATCTCTTCTTCCAGAAGACGCGCAAGGGCTTCGCCGATGTCCTCTGAAGAAATCGCCATTCGCGCGCGCGATATTTCCAAGCACTATATGATGTTTGCCAAGCCGGAAGACCGGCTGAAGCAGATGATCGTGCCGCGTCTGCAGCGTGCGCTTCACCGGCCACCGAAGCAGTACTTCCGTGATTTCGCGGCTCTCAACGGCTTGTCCTTCGATATCCGTCGCGGCGAAACCGTCGGCATCATCGGGCGCAACGGCTCCGGAAAATCAACGCTCCTGCAGGTCGTTTGCGGCACGCTGCAGCCGACCAGCGGCAGCATCGCGGTGAACGGCCGTATCGCTGCGTTGTTGGAACTCGGCGCCGGCTTCAACCCCGAATTCACTGGCCGCGAGAACGTATACCTCAACGCCGCAATCCTCGGCCTATCGCGCGCGGAGACCGACGCCCGCTTTGATGACATTGCGCGCTTCGCCGACATTGGCGAATTCATCGAGCATCCGGTGAAGACCTATTCCTCGGGCATGTATGTGCGCCTGGCTTTCGCAACCGCGATCAATGTCGATCCCGATATCCTTGTGGTGGACGAGGCCCTGGCGGTCGGCGATGAGGCGTTTCAGCGCAAGTGCTTCGCGCGCATCGAGCAGATCAAGGATAAAGGCGGCACAATCCTGTTTGTCAGCCATTCCGCACAAACCATCGTGCAGCTCTGCGACCGCGCCATATTGGTCGATCGCGGCGAGTTGTTACTGGATGGCCGGCCAAAACTCGTCACCACACATTACCAACGTCTCATCAACGCAAGTCCGGAACTCAGCGAGCAAACGCGGGAAAACATTCTGGCAATACGGGACGGCCAGCAGCTCGCGGAGCCGTTAAGCCCGGTGGACACGGGCATGCCGGCGAAAGGGGCCAGCCAGACCTCGACTCAGCATCCGGACACCGAACCATCAGATTATTACGTGCCCGGCCTCGTATCGGAATCGACCGAAACTCTTGAAGAGAACGGTGCACGCATCCGCGACATACAGATTCTCACGCTCGACGGCCGTCGGGTCAACATACTTCGCATGGGGCGGCGATACATTTACCAATACACCGTGGATTTTACGGAGCCGGTCAAATCCGCATTTTTCTCAATGAACGTCAAAAGCAAAACCGGAATTGTACTCGGCGGCTGCCGAACTCCTTTGCCCTTGCCCGAAGGAAAATCGATCGTCGTGCAAATCGAGTTCAACTGCGCATTTCTTCCGGGCATCTATTACAATACCTGCGGCGTCAGAACACAGAGTGGCGTGGATTCGAAGATTCTGCATCGAGTCATCGACGCGACAGTCATGCAGGTCGATACCGAACCGGATCTGACGATCACCGGCTATGTCGACATCTCGACCACGGCCCGCGCATTTCCCGCGCAATGATTATCGAGCATCCGAATTTATCAGGCTGGCTGCTCGCCGAATATCGCGCATGGCAGCGCCGCGCCTCGCCGCGATCTCCGTATCCAGGATTCCCTTCCTGAAATCCACGGCTCGTTCGAAAGCCTCATTGAACCATTCGGCATTCATTGCCGCAATCGAACAACACTGTTCTGCAATGCCGAGCTCCTTGTACTGCTCCAGCACTTTCGGGTGCTGATAGATGGAAACCGGCAAGCGCCCCAGAACGAAACTGCAAAGCCCGACGTGCAGCTTCGTCGTCACCACTGTATCGAGACAGGAAATCGCTCCGACAAGATCGAGGACGCCACGATATTGAACAACAGAAATGTTCGGCACGCGTCTCAATTTCTCTCGAAGCGCGGTCGATTGACCCTCCTGATACGGACCATCCGCAATCAGATAAAAATCCATCGCATCGTAGTCTCCGGCAACACTTTCGATGCAATCCACGGCGCGTTCCATAGCGGCGTCTGATTCACCGGAGATATCCGGCAAGTGCAGCCCGATCTTCCTTCGTCCATCGCCGATAGCGAACATCCGCGCATACTTTTCGAGCACGGCGGCAGGGACGTCCTCGAGCGTCAGCAGGAAGATCGCATCCGGCGTAACGGAGATTTTGTCTGGACCGATATCAAGGCCTATTGCCTCTCGACAGGATTGAGCATCCCGCACGAACACATGCGAAGCCGATGACAAAGACTGGCGGACGAATTCCCGCGATTCATCGTCAGTCAATGGCCCAACGCCCACACCATAGACAACCGACGGCAGCGAGTGCTGGCGCAGGAAGGTCAAGAACTGCCCGTGGAAGATCCGCAGACGCTGGTGCCATTCCGCCTTCTGGAAAGGACGTTCGCCGAAATATCCGCCGGGGCCCCAACAGGCCAAGGCCAAATCCTCGCACGCAGCGGGAGACTGGCCGTGGATATGCAGCACCGTCTCGTTGAAATCGCCTAAAAAGCCGGGCGATGCAAAAGGGAGCGAGACACGCAGCGGGAGCACTTTTGCGAAACAAGAATAAAACAGGGCCTGGATCAGCACATCCCCAAAGTTTTGTCCGTAGACCGCGCCATGCAATGCCATCCCCGGCAGATGCGCCGCCTTGGACCATGGAGTTAGCACGGCGAGGTCACCAACCGTTTAAAGCGATCCACCACGAGCTGGCGCCTGGTTTTTGCGGGTGTCGCCATCAGCAGTTTGACACGATCGACCATGAGCTGGCGCTTGCTTCCATGTCCGGGCTGCCTGAACAGCGCAACATCGTCCTGGATTCCGAGATCGTCATAAGGAAGATTCAAAGCCATTGGTTTTCGGCCGGACAACATTGAAAAGGCGAGATCGTCGCCTCGTTCGAACGGCGCCAACCCTACGAGCTTCCCAAGAGTCCCGCAGAGCAACGCCTTCGTGAACAGCATAAATTGTCCGAGAGCGATGTCGCATTCGCCATAGGCCGGCTGAAAAACATACGTTCCGTTTTCCAGATTGCGCCCCTCGCTGCCGTAAATCCGATCCGGACTGCGCAGGAGTTCGGCATAAGCACGTTCGATGCCCACCTTATGGAACATCATATCGTCGTCCTGAAACAGCAACGTGTTGCACGAGGCCAGCGCTGCAGCGCTGTAACGCGCAAACGGCATGAAATTGTGCGAGGAATTGATGACCTTGCAGCCGGGAACGCTTAGTGCGATGTCCGGGTTGTTATTCCAGACAATGATTTCACGCACAGCCTCGACCCGGCGCAGTTCGGCGACGATGACATCGATATTTTTCGGCCGCTGCCAGGACACCAGCACGGCGGAAATCCCGTCTTGGGATGTGGACTCAACGATCGACATAAGCTCCGCTGACATCTGAGATAGCTTGGGTTGTTCCGGCGCAATTCAGCGCAGTCCGGTCAAGGCAGCCAAGTGTATCAGCATGCCAAATTTGAAACCAGAGGGGCTTCCAGCCGGATTTTCTCGCGAAATCCGCGCGGATTTTCGGCTTAACAGTCGTTCGCTTTAAACGATACATGTTAGCATAACCGCCCGGAATGAGCGGTGTTGATTACGGTGATATTCCGTTTATTACCGCGCCTAGCGACAGCCATGTCGTCAAGAATTAAGAAAGCTCTCAGCCTTGAAACTGTCACTCCTGCCCAGCGCACTTTCCCAGGCGGTTTCTGTTCGGCGGCTTCATCGCGAGCAGATCGGGCGCTTACCAAAGCTGATCTTTCCCAAGTCATTTAACGAAAAGATTCTTCATCGGCGGTTGTTTGATCGAGACTCCAGAATCCCCAACCTCATCGACAAGGCAAAAATTAAAGACTTCGTCCGACAACAACTCGGGGACGAATGGATCACACCATCGCTCTATGAAGGCGAGGATCTGCCGCCGCTCGCCGAGCGGAATTGGCCTGTGCCATTCGTTGTCAAAGCCACCCACGGCTCTCACATGAATGCTTTCGTTCGTTCCCCAACTGACATGACGGGAGAGACGTGGAGAGAAATCGAAGCATCCATCAAAAAATGGAAAGCTGAAGATTATGGGCGCTGGCCTTACACCATCATGCAAAAGTGGATTCTGGTCGAACCGTTCATCGGAAATGGCGACCCACCGGCGGATTACAAAATCTTCGTGTTCGGCGGCCACGCCCATTACATTCAGGTCGATCTTGACCGCTTCGGAATCCATAAACGCGTTCTGTTCGACCGCGATTGGAACAAGCAGCCTTTCACTTACAGATATCCGTCCGACGACCGCGAGGTTGAACGGCCCAGCTCACTGGATTCCATGATCGAAGCCGCCGAGACGCTCGGCCGCGATTTCAGTTTTGTGCGGGTCGATTTTTACGAGATCGACCAAATGCCCAGATTCGGAGAGATGACTTTTTTCCCTCACTCGGGCCTCGCCAGATTTCATCCCGACGAATACGATTTTCGACTCGGCGCACTCTGGCCCTGAGACCACGGCGGTCTCTCTTTTGGCAGATGCTTCAGGGCAAGGGCGTGGTTTGTGGCGCACAATCCGAAGTCGGCGGCATCCCGCCGTTAACCCATTGAAATCTTGGCGCTCCCTAGGGGAATCGAACCCCTGTTTCAGCCTTGAGAGGGCCGCGTCCTAACCGCTAGACGAAGGGAGCAAGCGCGGGGAAGGGAATAGCCTTGAAACGCCGGGGCCGCAAGGCTTCATGCCGGACGGCCAGCAATCCTCGTTATTTTGTGAGGCTAACCGAAAGCCGATCCCGGACAGTCAACCCGCCACCCGGATCGATGATCGTGAACGCCTCTGCTGAAGCTCACGGCTCGACGGCGAATCTCAGCCGCCCTGCCGGCTTCAGCGTTTTGGCGTCGAATGTCCGGATTTCGGTCACACCGCCGAGGTCCACGGTTACGGCCAGGCGATCTCCGGCGGCAGCGGTCGACACAATCCGCGCGCCCTTCGGCAGAGTGGCGGTCACGTCCGTCACCTGGACGCTGCCGTCGCCGCGGAACAGACGATAGCCGATGGCAACCAGCAGCGCGCCGACGCCGATGGCGGTGGTCAGGCCTGCGATTACCGCCAATCGACGGATGCGCGCGATCAGCGCGGCTTGCTCGGGCGTCGGGTCGGGCGCAACGGGGTCGGTCATTCAAGGCTCGCTTGGCAGCTTCATCAAAGAAATTCGGTGGAGATAAGAGAGACGCGCAAATGTCCGCGCCAGTCCAGCCCCGCTTACCACCTTGGGGGCAGCGAGACGACCACTATCGCAAAATATGGGATTCGTCTTGTCCCTGCGCAGTCAACCGGCCCTCAATCACATCGGCCGTGGCCGCCCGGTCCCTCATACAGGCAAGCGCCGCAACAAACATGCAGATGAACCCCACCGGCTTCACGAAGATGGCGCTCTCCGTAACGTTGGTGACAAGGATGTAAGCCATCAACCCGATCATCGCGGCGAACAACGGCGGCGCGATATTATCCGGCTGAACAGAGCGGCCGCGCCGGAAGGCAGACCATATCAGCACGCCAATAAGCGCGGCGATCAAAACCCCTCCCCCGGCGCCGAAGCTCACCAGAAACTCCAGATAGCCGTTGTGAAACTGGTTAAGATTTCGAATGCCGGGATAGGGCGAAAACAATGCGACCAATTGCGAAGCGTTTGGTCCCCATCCCAGCCACGGCCGCTGATGGATCAAATCAAGGGCAACGGCGATAAGCTGCAGGCGTTCGCTTCCAGCAGCCGACAATGATGCGCTGTCCATGGCATGCCCCTGCACCAGCCCAGCCAACTCCCTCAAATAGACCGCGGTCGACCCGTCCGCGCTGATACGATTGCTGATCAGCGAAAAATAATAAGCGACGCCGAAAGTCGCTATGGCCACAATCGCAGCCGCGACGATGAGACCAGGCGATCGACTCGCGCCACGCGCTCCCGCACGCAGCGTCAAGACGCACCAAACCACAAGGCCCAGCGCCGTCGCCGCATAGCCCGTTCGGCTTTCCAGCATGACGAGCAAGATACCCTCGCTCAAAAAGATTGATACCAGTATGACGATCACACTCGCACGCCATCTTTTGCGCATGCGGCCGCTCCCAGACAAAAACACGACGAGGGCCGCGATGGAGATGAGGGATATGCCGCAGGCCAGCGCCGCATAATTGCGATTGAGCTTGCCAAGCGCACCGGCATCCGGATTTCCGTGCGCCAGGACATCGAGCATCCCATTGCAAAGGAGAACGAGTGTCGCGCCGGCAATCAACCCCGAAAGAAACAGAACGATAAGCCTGTCACGATTGATGCGCAGCCGATTACAGGCTACGGTCAAAACGATTGCTCCAATCGGCCCGAGCGCGATCGGAAGATGCTTTTCAAGACTTCTGAACTGATTGCCGGGAGAGTTCTCTAATGTCGCGTACATTGCCGCGAACACGATAAACGCGATCCAGATGCAGGACAGAACGAAAGGTGGCGTCTGCAGATTTATGCGCCAACGGAGTGCGACATAAATGGTTCCAGCCACAAGAACAATGGATGCAGCATCGGTCATGTCGGGCCAGACAAAAGCGAACAGGCCCATGACTGGAATACAGCCGACGATAACTTCGGCACCACGATCTGAATCGAGAGCGGACTTAACGACTCCAGGAAACGCCCGCGAAGGATCCCCCATCCAAAAACTCACTGCCCCCGTGACGTGTTAGATCCCGCGCACATGAAATCGGGATTTTCGCGCGCAGTTACGGCAGAATCCATCGAACTGTCCTTGGATTTCAAATCGATTCTCGTGCCACAATGTCCCTGGTCATGAAGATTGCACTCATCACGTATAGAGCCGATCCAGCGCGGGGCGGCGCCGAGAGATACACCTGCGATCTCGCCCGGGCGTTAACCGAGCGCGGTCACGCTGTTTCGATTCTTCATGCAACGCCCCCCGGATATCCACTCGCCACGGGCATCGCACATACCCTGATAAAAGCAAACGGCTTAACTCGCGCAGGGCGATATCAAGCTTTTCTCCGCTCAGTGGAAAACCATCTTCAGAGCGAGCACTTCGATATCGTGCACGCGATGCTGCCCACTCACCATTGCGACATTTACCAGCCACATGCCGGCCTCGCAATGAGCGCGCTGACATCACGAGGCTCCAAAAGCACTTCACCCCTAATGCGCAAGCTGTCCCGCTGGGCCGCAAGCTTAAACCAAAAACGTCGCCTTTACGCAAATACGGAGCTTGCCTTGCTCACGTCCCGGCCGGCCCCTGCCGTGATCTGCCTGAGCGCAGCAATGAGCAAACATCTGCAATCCATCGTTCAGATCGATCCCGACAATCTTGTCGTGATTCCCAATGCCATCGATCTGAAACGCTACGATCGGACACTCCGTCCGGATGCCGGCACAGAGGTCCGGAGGCGTTTCGACATTGCGCCTGAGCAGCAAGTCGGCCTTTTCCTCGCTCAGGATTTCGCACGCAAAGGCCTCAAGGCCTCTTTGCACGCGGTCGCGCAACTTCGCGATCCTGCATTCACTCTTCTGGTTGTCGGCCCGGACAATCCTGCTCCTTTTCAACGCCTCGCCAACAGGCTTGGGCTTTCCCGGAGAGTCGTCTTCGCGGGTCCCACGGATGACCCCTATCCGTTTTACGCCGCCGCCAACGTCGTCCTTTTCCCATCGCTGTTCGATCCCTTCGGCCTCGTGCCTGCCGAGGCCCTGGCCATGGGCGTTCCGTCGATTGTCAGCCGCTGTTGCGGTGTCAGCGAACTTCTTACGCAAGATCATAATGCTCTAATTATTGAAGACCCCGAGGATGTTCCTGCCTTAACCGCGACCCTGCGGCGGGCTTTAGAACATGCAACGCAAACGCGGCTGGCCAAAAACTGCCTGCTCACCCGCTCGCTCTTCTCATACGACGCTCATCTGGATGCCATGCTGCGTCTTTACGAAAGCCGATCGGCAATCGCGAAAAGCTCTTGAAGGAATGCCCGGAGCGGCCGGAAAACGTCTCCTGGATGGAATGCAGCGTTCCGGCCTTCGGCTCATCATCGGCATCGCCTCTCGCATCACCCCCACGCTTGCGCGCGCGCCGGATCGGGTGCAACAGTTTCGCCCATGCAACAATCTCCCCGCGGCCCGGCTTCTGACGAGCCTGCCGATGCGAACGACACTGACATTTCCGAAGGCCATGCTTCCAAAGGCCATGGCGAGCGCCGCGAACTGACGCTGGCCGCCGGCGAGCCGCGCACGCGGCTGGACCGCGCGCTGGCGGCGCGCAGCCCCGACCTGTCGCGTTCGCGCCTCAAGGCGCTCATTCTCGCGGGCCAGGTGAGCATCGGCGGCGCGCCGGTTCGCGACCCCGCCCACCATGTCGCCGCCGGAGATACGATCACAATCGACGTGCCGCCCGCCGTTCCGGCCGAGCCCGAAGGCGAGGACATTCCGCTTAATATCGTATTCGAGGACGACGACATCATCGTGCTCGACAAGCCGAAGGACCTCGTGGTGCATCCCGCCGCCGGGCACGAGAGCGGCACACTGGTCAACGCGCTGATCGCCCATTGCGGAGCCTCGCTTTCCGGGATCGGCGGGGTGAAGCGCCCCGGCATCGTCCATCGCCTCGACAAGGACACCACCGGGCTGATGGTGGTGGCCAAGAACGACCGCGCCCATCAGTCGTTGTCCGCGCAGTTCGCCGACCACGGCCGCACCGGGGCAATGCGGCGCGGTTACATGGCCTTCGCCTGGGGCGCGCCCGGCCGCAAAAGCGGCACCATCGACCAGCCGATCGACCGCCATCCGCACGCCCGGGAGAAGATGGCGGTGCGGCAGGGCGGCCGCGAGGCCATCACCCACTGGGACGCGCTGGAATCCTTCACCGGCCTCGACGGCAAGCCGGTCGCCTCCCTGCTCGCCTGCCAGCTCGAGACCGGGCGCACGCATCAGATCCGCGTTCATCTCGCCCATCTCGGCCATCCGCTGATGGGCGACGATGTCTATGGCGCCGGTTTCCGGACCAAGGCCCGGCAGCTCGGCCCGCAGGCCCAATCCGCGCTCGTTGCCCTTGGACGGCAGGCCCTCCATGCCTATCTGCTGGTGATCGAACACCCGGTGAGCGGAGAAATTCTGCACTGGGAGTCGCCCCTGCCGGAGGATTTGGTTCTGCTTGAGGCAGCCCTCCGTAGAACAGACTGACTGGGCTGCGCTAAAAAGTCGCATGGTTACAGACATTTAACCCGGGTCACGGGTTCGTGACCCCGTTTTGTTCTTCCCATGGCCACCCCAATGGGAGTATGTTGCACCTGCGCTGGGGATCCTCCCCAGCTCGGAACATTGCAGCGCGGCCGGCTTTGACACAGCGGTTTGCCTGCCTCGCCCGCCGCTATCGGGGGCGTGAACACTGGAGGGCGCAACATGGCCCGTGCCGCTACTCTGCCGGTTCTCAACGGAGAATCCGGCCTCGCTCATTATCTGTCCGAAATCCGCAAGTTTCCGATGCTGGAGCCGCAGCAGGAATACATGCTCGCCAAGCGTTGGCGCGAGCATGATGACCGCGATGCGGCGCATCAGCTCGTCACCAGCCATCTTCGCCTCGTGGCCAAGATCGCCATGGGCTATCGCGGCTACGGCCTGCCGATCTCCGAGGTGGTCTCGGAGGGCAATGTCGGCCTGATGCAGGCGGTGAAGCGGTTCGAGCCGGAGAAGGGCTTCCGCCTGGCCACCTATGCGATGTGGTGGATCAAGGCGTCGATCCAGGAATACATCCTGCGGTCGTGGTCGCTCGTGAAGATGGGCACCACGGCGAACCAGAAGAAGCTGTTCTTCAACCTGCGCAAGGCCAAGAGCAAGATCTCCGCGCTCGAAGAGGGCGATCTGCGCCCCGAGCATGTGAAGCAGATCGCGACCTCGCTCGGCGTCACCGAACAGGACGTTGTCGACATGAACCGCCGTCTCGGCGGCGATGCGTCGCTCAACGCGCCGATCCGTGACGACGGCGAACCCGGCGAATGGCAGGACTGGCTGGTCGACACCTCGCCCAACCAGGAAGCCATCATGGCGGAGAACGAGGAGTTCGATCATCGTCGCAGCGCCCTGACCGGCGCGATGGGCGTGCTCAATCCGCGCGAACGCCGCATCTTCGAGGCGCGGCGTCTGGCGGAAGAGCCGATGACGCTGGAAGACCTCGCCGCCGAATTCGGCGTGTCGCGCGAGCGCGTGCGGCAGATCGAGGTCCGCGCCTTCGAAAAGGTGCAGGCCGCGGTGAAGTCCACCATCGCGCGGCAGGAACATGCCGCGATGGAAGCGGCGTACTGATCTCCCGCGCATGACGCGTTGCGAAAGCCGGCCTTCGGGCCGGCTTTTTCTTTTCCCCTCTCCCCGCTCGCGGGGAGAGGGTGGCGAAAGCGAGCGAAGCGAGAATGAGCCGGGTGAGGGGCTGCGCCGCATATAGCATTGCCCCTCACCCGGATTGCCATAGCGCGTCGCAGACGCGCGTGAACGCGCTTTTGGCAATCCGACCTCTCCCCGTAAGAACGGGGCGAGGTGAAGACACACCCGCCTGCGCGGGGACGACATCGGAGATGGAGCAACATACGCCTTCATCACTTTCATTCCTGCAATTGCCTTCGCCGCATCCGCTGCAATTCGTCATAGGCGTAATCGACCGCGAAACCCTGTTCGAGAAATCCGAGCAGGCGTCGATAGCGGCCGGTGGCGCGGCAGGAAAACTCCGGCCCGATGCAACACCGCGCGCGGCGGCAGGCGGAATCCGGACACTCGCGGCAGGCGCGCAGCACATTCATTTCCGTGCGCGCGACCACCAGAGCGCAATACGCATAGTCGCGTGCGGTGTGCACGGCGCGCGACTCGCCCTTGGCGCGCGGATTTTCCGTGCCGTCAAAACCGTAAGGACCCTGCAGCCTGAATCGCGCCGTCATCGCAACGCTCCCTGTGCTCGATAGGATGTGGAATGGGAAAATGGATCGCGCACGCGCCGTCTGCCGCACGCATCGCGCACGCCGCCTCTTCCAACGATGCCCCTCGCATGCATGAGGGGACGGAACGCCGAAAGGCGCAACGGATGGAGTGACGCGAGGCAAGCCTGCCGTTTGGACAAGCCCGCATCGCGCATCGCCTTTCGGCGCACCGCCGCGGCGATTTTTGGCGGCGGGATCGTGCTTCCGGGACAGGACGGGCGTTTCCGCCTCCGATCCGGCAGGCTTTCGCCCGCCTTCATCCTGTCCGCGTCCAGCCACTGAAGGCAGAGCCACGTAGTTGGCCCGGACGATGACCCGCTGCCTCCCGGACGCGAAGAAGAACGTCTCTTCCCCGCGCGCAGGCGCCGCCATCCCGCCCCGCGCATCGAAGCGTCCCAGGACACGCCCCTCAAGTGAGGCGGGATGCGCGGAAGATGGATCAGGACGGGGAAATTGTCAAGGAATTTATTCCTTGATGATTGCTTTCAACTACAGTTGCAAAGTTCCATTTTGGCAGCTTCACTGTCGGAGTATGGCAATTCTCCCCAACAACATCGTCGATCTCATAAGAGCGGAAAAACGTCTAGATTTCCGCCCACAATGGGATTCTTCTTCTGACCCTCGCAACTTTGTCCTTACGACCCCACTTACGATTAATGAAGAGACTGTGGGAGGCTTTGAACTCCGCGCTCGGGTATCAAAGCAATTTGTGAACCGCGACGCGATGCTCCAACTAGAGTTCGCAGCTACTGCCCGAAGTCGAATTGAACTCTATCGTTGCGAATGGCGACCCTTTGGGGTGCACACAAATAAAGCGTGGGGACCGCCCGGCTTTGAACTTGCAAGCTTTCGCCAGCAAAGCCATGAGCACTCCTTCAACGATAACTGGGTAGAAAGTGAAGAAAGGATGCGAACCGGAGGAAGCCTTCCTGGTGCACGTCCAATTAACCCAGACCCAACAACCCTTAGTGAATTCGTTGCGTTCTGCGGCAGATGCTTTAGAATCACGAACATCGACCTGCTGGAAATTCCACAACGAAACGCCGACTTCTTTTGGACGCCAGACAATGGTTGATTTTATTGGCAAGAAGATTTCGACCGATGTTGACGCAGCTATTGCGCAACTGATTTCGGCTGAGCATTTCATTGCTGGTTCTCTAGTTTCGATGCCGGTGATGTATCCAAGCGGCGCATCAGTCGTTCTGGAGATTACATCGCAAAAAGATCGATTTTTTATCTCTGATCGCGGCGGCGGTTTTCAAGAAGCGGAGTATATGGGCGCAGGCCGTACGTATGCTCGCGAAGCAGAGCGTATCGCGCATGATTCAGGGATTCGGTTTGATGGCAGAGATATGTTTATTATGGAAGTCGCGATTGAGGCTATTTCTAGCGCGCTAATTGTCGTTGCCAATTGCTCTCAACAAGCCGCCTCAATTTCAGCAATGAGAGCAGCCGAGCGCGTCTACCGAGATGCCAAAGAAATTCTGATAACCCGCCTTGAACACGTTTATCGCAAAGAAACGATCATCAAGGACGCAAAAATCATTGGCGCCTCCAATCACAACTGGCCCGTTGCCGCCCTTGTGCGTACGGAAGGTCGCCCAGTCGTATTTGATGCTGTTTCAGCTCATTACAATTCGGTAGTAAGTACGGCGGCTAAATTTCACGACCTTGCACGCCTAGAAGGTACCCCAAAGCGCATCGCAGTAGTTCCAAATCGAAAGATGTTTGGCGATTATCTAGGTGTGCTTTCGGCAGCTTCTACATCTGTTATTGAAGTCAACGCTTCGAACGAAACTTATCAGGGACTTCTCGCCGCCTAGAAAACATAATCCGGATGAAGCGAGCACAATTCCGGGAATGGTGTCAGCGGTCATAAATTAAGTTTTCATACTCATTACGCAAAAGAGTGTATCTCGCTTTCGCGGGGATGACCGGCTGATGGTTTCCGGCTTGTCGCGCCAACATCGTTGTTGAACGCGTGATAGCGACACCCTCATTGCGAGGAAGCAATCCAGTTCTTTCTGGTCCAAGACTGATTGCTTCGCTTCGCTCGTAATGACGTTGGCCTCGCCCGTCACCCAGCTCTCTCCCGCGAGCGGAAAGGTGGAAGTAGAATTCGCCGTCGCAGCGCAATCACATCGCAAGACGTAGATGGCCGGGACAAGCCCGGCCATGACGATCACACGTGTTGCTTACTGAGTGATTTCCTAATCCACCCGCGCGCCGGCGAACTTCACCACCTTTTCCCACTTGTCGGTTTCGGACTGAATGATCTTGCCGAAAGCCTCCGGCGGGCCGGTCAGCGGGACGCCGCCGAGTTCGGCGAGGCGCTTCTTGATCGCAGGCTCGGCGAGGATCGCGTTGATCTCCTTGTTGAGCTTGTCGATGATCGGCTTCGGCGTTTTCGCCGGTGCGCCCATGCCGAACCACGCGCTGGCCTCATAGCCCTTCACGGTTTCGGCGACGGTCGGCACGTCCGGCAATTCGGCCGAACGGGCTTCGGTCGTCACCGCAAGCGCGCGCAACGTGCCCGCCTTGATGTGACCGATGCAGGACGGCATGTTGTCGAACATCACCTGCACGCGGTTGCCGATCATGTCGGTGACCGCAGGCGCGGAGCCGCGATAGGGCACATGCTGCATGTCCACGCCGGTCATCGCCTTGAACAGTTCGCCGGACAGATGGATCGAGGTGCCGTTGCCCGATGAGGCCATGTTGACCTTGCCGGGATTGGCTTTCGCATAGGCGATGAACTCGGCCACCGTCTTCGCCGGGAAATCCTTCGGCACGATCATCACGTTCGGCACCCGCGTGATGCCCGCCACCGGCGCGATGTCGCGGATGAAGTTGAAGCTCAGCTTGGTGTAGAGCGACGCGTTGATGCCGTTGGCCGGATTGACCAGCAGCACGGTGTAGCCGTCGGGGTCCGCGTTGACGACGGACTCGGTGCCGACATTGTTGCCCGCGCCCGGCTTGTTTTCGATCACGAATTGCTGGCCGAGGCGTTCGGACAGCCGCTGGCCGATCAGACGCGCGAGAATATCGGTCGCGCCTCCGGCCGGATAGCCGACCACCCACTTCACCGGCCGCGACGGATAATCGTCGGCGCTGGCGCCGGTGACAAACAGACATGCGGAAAAGCCCATCGCGATCAGGCCGATCGCGGCGCGTCGTCGTATCATTTTATTTCCTCCCGGCTGCCGCGACTTGACGCGCGGTCAGCGTGTTGAATGGACAACGCGCAACGCTAACAAACAATTCCGGAAAGGGAACAAGATTATGCATGTGCCGCAGCCTGTTGCGGCGCTGCACAACAGTATCCGGCTACGGATCGCGGCGAGATATCGTCCGATGACATCGCCCGATGCCGCGTGACATCCGGCGCGAGGAGATGCATGCGATGCCAAGCCATTCCAGACCGCCGTTTCGCCCGCATTAAATAAAAGTCATGAAGCGGAACACATCCGCGTGCGTCACAAGAATTTTCGGAAACCGCATGCAACTTTTCGGCAGCTGCGCACGATCATGCAGCGCGATACGCCGCCCTGTTTGCCGATGCCACAAGATGTGGTGCGATTGCACATGCAGCGTTTGCGACGGCAACGCATGAAAGAAATGTGACCACACATCTTAACGATTCGTGATTGGAGAGCTTCCAGGATCACGTCGTCGTATCTTCGTCTGCGGGACTCATATCTGCCCCATTGCGGCGGCACGTTCGCGCTCGCTCACGACGGACATGAGCGAAAAAGCAGACAGCGTTTTCGCAACATGGTCCGCGCGACAGCAGTTGGAATGGAGATGCACATGATCAATCAGCCGCCGGGAAAATTCGACCCAGATTATGTTGCCACGCTCAGGCGGATTCTCGAGATCGCGGTGGAGCACATCGCCGAGGAGAACCGCACGCCCGCGACCAAGGCCAAGATGGCGCAAACCATCGTGCAGGGCGCCGCGGGCGGCATCATCGATGCAGGCGATCTCGTGTCGCGCGCAGTGCGCGTCGGCGAGACCCGTGCGGCGTGACGGTCGTTGCTGAAATCGACGAATGCTACGACGCCGCGCTCTTCGGTGCGGCGTGCGGCTTCTCCTTGTCGAGCCGCGGCGCATTGGTCGCGAACTGCTCGTCCTGCGGCATCGACGGAAGAATGCCGCTGGTCTTGGCCTGATCGATCACCTGCGCCAGCAGGCGCAGACCGAGCGGCGCGAGCGCCCGCTCCCACAATTCACGCGCCGTTTCGCCCTTCTTCACGAACACCCAGTCCTGCGCGGCGATCGCGCCGGCGTCGAGCCGCTCGGACAGGTGATAGATCGTGCCGCCGGCAATAGCGTCGCCTTCCTTGATGGTCCATTCCACCGCGGCGATGCCGCGATGGCGCGGCAGCAGCGACGGATGATAGCCGATGCCGCCCAGCCGCGCGGCCTTCAGCGCATCCTCGCCAACCAGGGCATGGCTGTGCGCGGTCACGATCAGGTCGGTGCCAGGGGCGATTTCGGAGGCAACGATCAGCTTCGGCCTGGCCTGCACCACGACCTCGATCCCCGCAGCGCGGGCCGCGGCGGCAAGCCGGTCTTCTCCGTCGGCGACCCCCACGCGGATCACATCGATGCCATGGCCGCGCATCATGTTCAGCGTCTCCACGCCGAAGTGGCGCGAGCCGGCAAGCGTGATCTTCATGATGTTACTGCCCCCAGGCCGTGAATGCTTCGTTGACCGCCCCCTCGCCCGGCGCGCCCTTCTGGATGGCGATGATGGACCGGCGCTGGTTGGCGTAGACCAGCGGAATATCGAACCACGACCGCTCTTTCAGCAGTTGCAGATTGCGCGACTTGTCGGCTTCGACATTCGACAGGCCGACCAGGAAGAACCCGTCCGTGACCTTGACCGCAAGGCCCGCCAGCGGCGTGCCGCGCGCCTGTTCGTTCGACTTCATCAGGATGCCGGGCACGTTGGCGATCGTGGTGCCGAAATCAGGCGGCAGCACGAAGGTCAGTTCGGCCGTGTGGCTTGCGGGCAGCGAAGCGTCGGTGTTGCGCCGGATCGAAAGCGACATCTTCAGATTCCGCTCGGGAATATCGATGTCCGCGCGCACGCCGATATCCGGCGGCTGGCCCGCAGGCACCTTCACGGCTTCCGTGCGCCAGATCACCGTGCCGACATACTGCTTGCCCTGCGGAACGGCGGGATCTTCGTCGTACAGCACCACACGCTGCGCCACCGGCGCGATCTGCGTTGCGCCGGGCTGGCCAACGCGATCCGGAATCTTCGGACGGGTGCCATTGTCCTTGGGCGCTTCGGCCTGCTGCTGCTGCGCCGGCTTGGTCAGCGAACGATACAGCGACAGCGCACGCGGCGCGCCCCATACGGCGGCGCCGATCGCGATGACGCCGAGACAGACCGCAATCGCAGTCTTGAGCGGAAAGCCGCCCCTTTTCTTCTCCGGCTCGTCGCGCGGCGCGATCCGCACGCGGGACTTGTCGCCCGGCTGATAGCGCGACGCTTCCTCGGCAGATTCATCGTAGCTGTAAGGCGACGGTCCGCGCGGGTCCGCGACCTGCTGGCTGCGCCGCGCCGAGCGGGTCGCGCCGCCGAGTTCGCTGGCATCCGCGACCACGTCGCGCATGCCGGACCCCTGATGCACACGGCCGGCCCGCACCTCCTCGGTCCAGTTGTCCAGCGCCCTTGTATGATCGATGCTCTGATCGTGCGCGCGCACGTCGCGCATAGAGGCCGGTAATCCCTGCTGCGGACGCAGCGGCGGCGGCTGGTCGCCGCGCAGATTGCGTGGCGGGCGCGGCTCGGACGCACCGGCATCCGTGCGGCCGGACCCGCGCGGAGGCGCGGACTGCGTGGAGCCGACGCGCGCGTTGCGGGCGCTTTCCCGCAGGGCGTCACCGGGACGCGCTCCGCCCTCGCGCCGGGCGGGCAAAGGCGCACGGCCCTGTGGCGGTGGCGGCGATGCAGGCGAAGCGGGCGGCCGTTCGCGCGGCGCGGCGGGATTTGCGGATTCGTGAGCCGCGGCGCGGCGCACCGCGTCGGCCTCCACCCTGCGCACCGCATCCTCGAGCGAGAGACGCTCGCGCGTGATTTCGGCTTCGCTCAGCGCCGGCTGCACGCTGCGGAGTTGGGAAATCAGCGCCGTCCGCGCACGCTCGTAAAGCGCGCGCCGCGCCTCGGGGGGAGCGGTCGGATCAAGTCCCGCGATGGCGCGGGCTATGAGCGGGTAGTAGTCGGCCATTCTGGTCCAGTTTGCAGGATTCTCGACGCAGGCTGTACTTAAAAAACGTCAATCTCCCAAGACAGTTCGCGCGAGATGGATCGGGTTCAGGCCTCGAACGGGTTCTGCACCAGGATGGTGTCCTCGCGTTCGGGGCTGGTGGAAAGCAATGCGATCGGGCAGCCGACCAGTTCCTCGACCCGGCGGACGTATTTGATGGCCTGCGCCGGAAGATCGGCCCACGACCGGGCGTTGGCGGTTGGCTCCTTCCAGCCTTCGATGGTCTCGTAGATCGGCTCGACCCGGGCCTGCGCGCCCTCGCCCGCGGGCAGGTAATCGATCTCCTTGCCGTCGAGCTTGTAGCCGACACAGACCTGGATCTCGTCGAAGCCGTCGAGAATGTCGAGCTTGGTGAGGGCGAGGCCATGAATGCCGCTGGTCCGCGCCGTCTGGCGCACCAGCACCGCATCGAACCAGCCGCAGCGGCGCTTGCGCCCGGTGTTGACGCCGAATTCCCTGCCGCGCTGGCCGATCAGTTCGCCGATCTCGTTGGTCAGTTCGGTCGGGAACGGTCCCTGACCGACGCGCGTGGTGTAGGCCTTGCAGATGCCGAGCACATAGCCGACGGAGCCCGGACCCATGCCGGTACCGGTCGCCGCCTGCGCCGCGACAGTGTTGGACGAGGTGACATAAGGATAGGTGCCGTGATCGACGTCGAGCAGCGCGCCCTGCGCGCCCTCGAACAGGATGCGCTTGCCCTCGCGGCGCTTGTGATCGAGCAGATTCCACACCGAATCCGCGAACGGCAGCACCTGCGGCGCGATCGCCGTCAGTTCCTTCAGCAGCGCGCCGGCATCCACTTCCGGCAGGTTGAGGCCGCGGCGGAGCGCATTGTGATGGGTCAGCAGGCGTTCGATCTTGTGCGGCAGGGTCTGCGGATCGGCGAGATCCATCAGGCGGATGGCGCGGCGGCCGACCTTGTCCTCATAGGCCGGGCCGATGCCGCGCTGGGTGGTGCCGATGGCGGTGGCCTTATTGGCGTTCTCGCGGATGGCGTCGAGTTCGCGATGCAGCGGCAGGATCAGCGTCACGTTTTCGGCGACGCGCAGATTGTCCGGGGTGATGGCGACGCCCTGCGAGCGGAGCTTGTCGAGTTCGGCGACGAACGCCTGCGGATCGAACACCACGCCGTTGCCGATCACCGACAGCTTCGAGGTGCGCAGCACGCCCGACGGCAGCAGCGCGAGCTTGTAGGTGTTGCCGTTGATGACGAGGGTGTGACCGGCGTTGTGGCCGCCCTGAAAGCGAACGACGATGTCGGCCTGTTCCGACAACCAGTCGACGATCTTGCCTTTCCCTTCGTCGCCCCACTGGGCGCCGACGACGACAACATTGGCCATGTCCAGATAATCTCCCGCAACCCGCAAATCCGCTGGAATTCCAGCGCCCTGCAGCTAGGGTAAGGCTTGCGAGGCATGTCACCGGATAACGGATGCGCGCATGGGACGCAAGCGCCAAGGGGCGCAGGATTTCCCCGATGCACAGGTCAAATCATTGATATGTCCTGTAAATCCGGTCAGCCGGAATTGCTCTTGGCGAGCCTGCGGCCTCTCCCGTCACAGAGATCGCAGACCCCACCCGCGTCATTGCGAGGAGCGTTAGCGACGAAGCAATCCATATCTTTTACTGAAAAAGCTGGATTGCTTCGCTTCGCTCGCAATGACGCGGATGGCCCGCCGAATATCCGCAACGCTTTCACAGGCCGAGAGAGGTGCTGCCCGAACGGCGCAATGGAGCAATCCGGGATTGTCGGTTGCGGATCACGTGAAATCCGGCACAACTCACCCACGGCCTTCTCACAGAACAGTAATGACCGTCGCCGATACGCCCTTGCGCAAGCCATCCGTGACCGCCTGGCTTTTCAATCAGCCTTATCTGATGCTCAGCCTGATGGCGCTGTTCTGGGCGGGCAACATCGTCCTTGGGCGCTATGTGGCCGGGCATGTCCCGCCCTTCACCCTGACCTTCTGCCGCTGGGCCGGCACCTTCCTCGTTCTCGCGCCGTTCGCCTGGCCGCATCTGCGGCGCGACTGGCCCGTGATGCGCCGTCATCTGCCGCTGCTGCTGATGCTGGCGCTGACCGGCATCGGCCTGAACAACGCCCTCTCCTACTGGGGCCTGCAGCACACGCAGGCGCTGAACGCGCTGTTGATCCAGTCCTCCGGTCCGCTGTTCGTCGCACTGTGGTCGCTGATCCTGTTTCGCGTGAAGCTGACCTGGGCGCAGACCATCGGCATCGCGGTGTCGCTGTTCGGCGTTCTGGTCATCATCCTGCGCGGCAATCTCGCGGCGCTCGCCTCGATCGAACTCAATGCCGGCGACCTGATGTTCGCGGGAGCGCTGTGCATCTTCGGGCTTTATTCCGCGCTGATGCCGAAACGTCCGAAGACCAATCCGCTGTCGCTGATGGCCTTTACCACCGGCTGCGGCGCGCTGATGCTGCTGCCGCTGGTGATGTTCGAAGCGTCCCGCGGCGAGACACTGACGGCGGACACCCTCACGATCTCGACACTCGTGTTCGTGGTGCTGTTTCCCTCGACGCTGGCCTACCTGTTCTTCAACCGCAGCATCGAGCTGATCGGCCCGAACCGCGCCGCGCCATTCTTTCATCTGGTGCCGGTGTTCGGCTCGGTGATGGCCATTGTCCTGCTCGGCGAAAAGCCGGAGATGTTTCATCTGGTCGGCTACGTGCTGGTGCTGGCGGGCATCTTCACGGCATCCCGGCGCGGATCGGCCCGGCCGCGATCCTGATTGATGCGCCGCAGCAGCGGCGCAAGACCTCTCGCATTTTCCCTCCGCTTCAAGCAGTCTGACCGCGAACGAACGGCGCAGGTCCGCCTTCATGCTACCGGCGGCACCTGACGACACGCGCGTCACAACAGGGGGAGACGGTTTCACATGAAGTTCGCGAGACAATTGCGATCGCCGATCGCCGGAATGCTTGTCGCAGCAGCCAGCCTTGCTATGGCCGCGCCTTTACTGGCGCAGACGCCCTATCCCGCGCCGGGCAAGAACATCACGCTGATCCTGCCCTTCGCGGCGGGCAGCGGCACCGACACCACAACGCGGCTGATCGCGAAGGAACTCGCCGTCGGACTCGGCACCAACATCGTGATCGAGAACAAGCCCGGCGCCAACGGCTCGATCGCCGCCAGTTATGTCGCGCGCGCGGAGCCCGACGGCTACACGCTGTTCGTCACCACCAATACCTCGCATTCGGCAAATCCGTATCTGCTGAAGAACATGACCTACGATCCGATCAAGGATTTCACGCCGATCGCGCGCACCGGCGACTTGCCTTTCATGCTGGTGATCGATCCGAAACTGCCGGTCAATTCGGTGGCGGACCTGATCGCGCTGGCGAAGAAGGAGCCGGGCAAATACTCCTATGCCAGCGGCAGTTCGTCGGCGATCGTCTCCGGCGCGACCTTCGCGGCGCTGGCCGGGCTCGATCTCCTCCACGTGCCCTACAAAAGCTCGCCGCCCGCGCTGACCGACGTCATCGCAGGCCGCGTCTCCATGATGTTCGTGGACGTGCCGACCGGCCTGCCCCACGTCAATGCGGGCGTGCTGAAAGCGCTGGCGGTGACCACGATGAAACGCTCGGCGCTGCTGCCGCAGCTTCCCACCATGGACGAAGCCGGGGTCAAGGGTTTCGACATCACCTCATGGCAGGGCTATCTCGGCCCGGCCAATATGCCGAAAGACATCGTGACCAAGCTGAACGCCGAAATCCGCAAGGTGATCGAGCGGCCCGACATCCGGAAGGAACTCGCCGGCCGCGGCATGGAAGCTTTCTCCGGCACGCCGGAGAGCTTCGACGCGTTCCTGAAGGAACAGCTTGTGGTCTGGGAGAAGCTGATCCGTCAGGCCAAGATCGAGAAGCAGTAAGTCATCCCTCTGCATATGCACGATGTCGTCCCCGCGAAAGCGGGGACCCATCTGGCCGACGGGCGAGCATCGTCATCCTGAGGTGCGAGCTCTTGCGAGCCTCGAAGGATGTCGATGCATGCGACCGCGCATCCTTCGAGGCTCGCCGCAAATGCGGCTCGCACCTCAGGATGACGCGATTTCAGAATGTGGCGTTGGTCTGGTCTGGGTCCCCGCTTTGGCGGGGACGACACCTTTGTAAATCGGCCTCCGAGACTCACCCGAAGTTTTACGCCGCGCGGACCTTGCCGAGAAATTCGTCCACCGCGAGGCGCAGCATGCCCGACTGCTGGTCGAGATCGCGCGCGCTGGAGAGCACGTCGGTCGCCGCCGTGCCGGTCTCGGCCGCCGCGGCACTGACGCCTCCGATATGCTCGCTGATCTCGTTCGAGCCCGCCGCCACCGACTGAATGTTGCGCGCGATTTCGCGCGTCGCCGCGCCCTGCTCTTCCACGGCGCTCGAGATGTTCATGGTGATCTCGCTCATCCGCGTGATGGTTTCGGTGATGCCCTGGATCGAGACCACCGCATCGCTGGTGGTGGCCTGCATCGCCGCGACCTGCGCCGAGATTTCCTCGGTCGCCTTCGCCGTCTGGTTCGCCAGCGCCTTTACTTCCGACGCCACCACCGCAAAGCCGCGACCGGCCTCGCCGGCGCGCGCCGCTTCGATGGTCGCGTTGAGCGCGAGCAGGTTGGTCTGCGACGCGATGCTGTGAATGAGTTGCACCACCTCGCCGATTTTTTCCGCGCCGCTGGAGAGCACCTGCACCGTCGCATTGGTGCGCTCGGCGTCGCCCACGGCCTTGCTGGCGATCTCGTTGGACTGGTTGACCTGCCGGGCGATCTCGGTGACCGAGCTCGACAGTTCTTCCGCCGGGGCGGCACCCGTGCTGACATTATTCGATGCGCGCTCCGACGCCGAGGCGACATTGGCCGCACGGGTGCTGGCGGCACCCGCCGACGACGTCATGGATTCCGCCGTGGTCTGCATGGCGACGGCGGATGAAGCCACCGAATGGACGATCCCGTTGACGCTGCTTTCGAAGTCGCTGGCGATGCTTTGCATCGCCGCCTGACGCTCCGCGGCGGCGCGGCGCGCGGCTTCCGCTTCCTGCTGTTCCAGCCCGCGAATGCGCTCCGCATTGTCCTTGAACACCTGCACGGTCGCGGCCATCTTGCCGATCTCGTCGCGGCGGCCGACGCCCGGAATCTCCTCGTCGAGCTGGCCATCCGCGAGCGTCTGCATGCGCGTGCCGAGCTGGCCGAGCGGACGGGTGATGCTGCGGCCGATGAACCAGGCCGCCAAGCCGGCGACCATGGCGATACCGAGGATGGCCGCGCCGAGCGCCATGAAGATCGGGAACAGCTTGGCGTCGATATCGTCGAGATAGGCGCCGGTGCCGACGAACAGATTCCAGCCGGGAATTGCGACCGCATAGGACATCTTGCGGATCGGCTCTTTCTGGTCCGGCTTGTAGTATTCGTAGTGAAGGGTGACATCGCCCTTGGCGGCGACGCCGTCACGCAGTTCGCGCGCCAGCTTGCGGCCGTTGGTCGGGATGTCGAGCCGATTGGTGCCGATCTGCTTCGGGTCCGGCGCGGACACGGTGATGCCGTCCATGGTGTAGGAGAACATGTAGCCGTCCCCCTCGTAATTCATGGTCCGCACGCGCTTGGCCCATTCCTCGATGGCGGCGTCCTTGGTCATCTGCCCGGCATCGACCTGCTTCTGCAGTCCGGCCGCCATGTTGCGCGCGGTGTCCACCAGCGCATGGGTCTGCACCACGCGCGCATTCAGCATTTCCTCGCACATCGTGTAGGCGGAATAAAGCCCCGCAACAGCAAGGCCAAGCAAGGTGATACCGACAAGGATCGCGAGCTTGGCGGTGATGGGCAGGTTGTTCAGCAATTTCACGTGACAACTCCGAGGCGAAATGACGCGCTTCTGCGCGGCGGGACTTAATCAACTCATTAACGAAAGTTCCTTTCAGGTTCCTTACCCGCCCCGGCAGCGGCACGCCCGTCCGGCAACCAGAGCGATAGTGCCGGGAGGACTCGCGCTCAAAGCAAAGCCGCCCCCGGCAAAGGCCGGAGGCGGCTTTAACGAACACGTAAGATGCGGCGTGAAACCGGCCGCGCCTCTTGGAGGCCAAGCGCCTTTAAAAGCTAAGCGCCTTTAAAAGCTAAGTGCCTTGGCCTGCTTGACGTGCGGCAGCTTCAGCGTCTTCGCCAGAACATCGGCAGGCACCGTGCCGTCGACCTCGACCAGCGCGATGGCGTCGCCGCCCTGCTTGTGACGGCCGAGGTTGAAGGTCGCGATGTTGACGCCCGCATCGCCGAGCAGCGAGGCGAACTGGCCGATGAAGCCCGGCTTGTCCTCGTTGGTGACGTAGATCATCGACTTGCCGAATTCGGCATCGACGCGGATGCCCTTGACGTCCACAAGGCGCGGCACGCCGTCGGCGAACACCGTGCCGGACACGGAGCGCTCCTGACGCTCGGTGGCGACGCTCACCGTGATCAGGCTTTCGTAATCGCCCTCGGCGGCGCGGACCACCTCGTCCACCACCATGCCGCGCTCCTTCGCCACCACCGGCGCGGAAACGACGTTGACGTCGCCCAGCATCGGGCGCAGCAGACCGCTCAAAGCCGCCGATGTCAGAGCCTTGATCTTCATTTCCGAGACATGGCCTTCATAGGTGATGGTCACCTTGGAAATGCCGGTCTCGGTGAGCTGGCCCGCGAACGAGCCGAGCTTTTCGGCGAGTTCGATGAACGGCTTCAGCTTCGGCGCTTCTTCCGCCGTGATCGAGGGGAAGTTGACCGCATTGGAGATCGCGCCGGTGAGCAGATAGTCCGACATCTGTTCGGCAACCTGCAGCGCGACGTTCTCCTGCGCTTCCGTGGTGGAAGCGCCGAGATGCGGCGTGCAGATCACGTTTGCCCGGCCGAACAGCACGTTGGCCTTGGCGGGCTCTTCCACGAACACGTCGAAGGCCGCGCCCGCGACATGGCCGCTATCGAGCGCTGCCGCCAGCGCCTGCTCGTCCACCAGACCGCCGCGCGCGCAGTTGATGATGCGCACGCCCTTCTTGGTCTTGGCCAGCGCCGACGCGTCGAGAATGTTCTTGGTCTTCTCGGTCAGCGGCGTGTGCAGGGTGATGAAGTCGGCGCGCTTGAGCAGGTCGTCGAGTTCGACCTTCTCGACGCCGATGTCCTTGGCGCGCTCCGGCGACAGGAACGGATCGAACGCGATCACCTTCATGCGCAGGCCGAGCGCGCGGTCGGCGACGATGGCGCCGATGTTGCCGCAGCCGATCACGCCCAGCGTCTTGGCGGTGATTTCAACGCCCATGAAGCGGTTCTTCTCCCACTTGCCCGCCTGGGTGGAGGCGTCGGCGGCGGGGATTTCGCGGGCCAGCGCGAGCATGAGCGTGATCGCGTGTTCGGCGGTGGTGATCGAATTGCCGAACGGCGTGTTCATCACGATGATGCCCTTGGCCGTGGCGGCGGGAATTTCGACATTGTCGACGCCGATGCCCGCGCGGCCGATCACCTTGAGGTTTTTGGCCTTCTCGAGAATCTTCGCGGTCGCCTTGGTGGCCGAGCGGATCGCAAGGCCGTCATAGTTGCCGATGATCTCGGCGAGCTTGTCCTTGTCCTTGCCGAGATCCGGCTGGAAATCGACCTCGACACCGCGATCCTTGAAGATCTGAACGGCAGCGGGAGAGAGCGCGTCGGAAATGAGAACTTTTGGTTTGGTCATGGGGTGTGATCCTGATCTGAGTTCGGAGCCGTTTTAACCCTCTCCCCTTGTGGGAGAGGGTGGCGAAATCGAGTTGGGGAATTTGTTCTCCCTCGCCCCGTTCTTACGGGGAGAGGGTCGGGGTGAGGGGCTTAACCGCCGCGGCGAGGGAAGAAGGCCCCCCCCCCGCCTGTTTTGCCAACCCGCCCCTCCCCCCATTCGGGGGGGGGGGGAAAGCATTAAATCCCCTTTCCCCGCGAGAGCCTGGGCTTCGCGAACGCCCCCGCCGAGCACCAGCGCCGAAACTCCACAGCCCTTGCCTCCCCCGGTCCGCCCCCCCCGAAACCCAGGACCCGCGGCGGCC
>Ga0066256_1000952_pt2 | contig 48000 bp, 45 predicted proteins | sample ThiBio_1000_biof_FD_87107 | JGI IMG/M metagenome (GOLD analysis project Ga0066256, IMG submission 87107) | Wastewater bioreactor microbial communities from Cape Town, South Africa - Thiocy_expt_1000_biof (version 2) | ecosystem: Engineered > Bioreactor > Thiocyanate-remediating >... | reverse complement strand
GGCCCCGATCTCCTCGCGGCTCAGCATACCGGGAACACGGCTCGTGTGGTCCGTGTCACCGCTCGCGAGATCGAGATCGGGCCGCATTGACTCCCCTCCGTCCGAGGCGTCGACTTTTCTCCGATGAAGCACCTCACCCGTTTCGCGCCGCTTCGTTACTGCGTGTTCGCCCTGCCGCCGATCGCGCTCGGATGTGCCGAGCACGTGGAGACGGGGCCGCCTGCGCGAACGGTCGCGGCGATCGAACGCGGGCTGGAGGAAGAATCCATTGGCGTGTCGACGAGGCCGCCCGTGCGTCGTGCTCCGCCGCAGTTCGACGACGCGGACTCCGATGCGGTTCGGCTCTTCTACGACGTGCTCGCTCCGTACGGCACGTGGCGCGACGATGCTCGTCTCGGCCTCGTGTGGATACCGTCGCCTGATGCCGTCGGTGTGTCGTTCGTCCCCTACGGCACGCATGGCCGCTGGACGCATCGCGCGCTCACTGCCGTGAACGAGTCCGGGCACGGTCCGGTCCATGAAATCGACGAATGGATCTGGGTGAGCGATCTGCCGTGGGGCTGGGTGACGTTCCACTACGGGCGGTGGGCCTACACGGGCGATCGTGGTGGCTGGGCTTGGATCGCCGGGCGCCGCTACGCGGGCTCTTGGGTCGACTGGCGGGCGCCCCCGTCCTCGGAGGACGGAGTCATCGGATGGGGCCCCACGCCACCGGCGCACGTCTGGCGCATCTCGCCGGGACCGCGTCCCACGCGAGCACGCTCGTACGGGCCGCTCGATCCGCGAGACGCGCGCCTCGTCCCCGTCCCGTATGCGGCGTTCGCCACACCGTACACCTACGCGCGTGCGCGCGATCTGTTCGCGCCCAATCTCGGCGCGAAGCTGCTCGCGGCGGAGGCGGCCCTCGCGGTCGCGTACACGACCGGTCCGACAGGGGCTCCGAGCCCCGAGCGTCTCGGATTCTCCCCGCACGACGTACCGGCTCCGCCCGTGATGGACCGCGGTCTCCAGCAGGCCTGGATGCTCGCCCCCCCCGCGACCGCGTCGGCGATCGGAGCGGGGCCGGAGCTCGGCCCGCCTCCGCGTCTCCGCACGTGGGTCGCGGGCGGGATGCGCCATGCCGTGATGCGCTGAGGCGCGGCGCCGATCTCGATCGAAGAGGCCGTGATCGGATCGGGCCCCTTTGGCCGGAGATTCACGCCGCCGCGCGTCGGTCGAAGAATGACGGGCAGCATCAGGTGTCTGGATCGTGACACCCCGCCGAAGATCGAACATGCCGGGGCGAAGGTGCTCGAGCGCTGCTCCCGCCGCGTGTGTGACGTTGACATCCTGACGCGTGCTCCGTGGGCCGGGTTCCACGGTGTTGACACCCTGACACCGCCGGAATGAACGAACCCGCTGATTTGTCGGAGGTCCGAGCGACCGGAGCATCTGGCACGGAGCTCGCAAGACGAGATGGAAGGCAGCGAACCGAGCTTTGGAAGCGGCGGATCGACTGTCAGCCCTCAACGTTCTCGACGTTAGAGATGATCGATGGACCGCTTGATCTGGACAGCATGGCGAGCGTTCTGGGTGGGCCTCGGCGCCTCCGCCGTGCTCATCGCCCAGAGCCTGCTCGAGCCCCCGCAGGCGGCGTCCGTGCCTCCGAGCCCGGGCATCGAGGATCCGCCATCGGTGGAGACCGCTCCGGTCCGAGCGAAGAGCGCCGATCCGATCCTCTCTCGCAACCCGTTCGACTCGACGCGCGGCAAGGTCATCGCGCGCGTCCGCAACGCGTCCTGAGTGACGCGACGGCTCAGCCGTCGAGCCACATCCACACGAACAGAGCTGCGGCGCCGAGCGCGAGCCGCGCACCTTCGACGTAGGCGGCCCATCGGCGCCCTTCGAGCAAGCCCCCGAAGGCGAGGAGCCCTCCGAGGACGGCCGCTCCTCCGAGGACGAGCGCCCCGGTGGCGATCGCTCCGTGCCACATCATCAGGCAGAACGTGACCGCGATGACGATGACGTACTGGAACGCCACGTAGCCCACGACGCGGCGTGACGCGGGAGGATCGTACTTCACGCGTCGGGCGAGCGCGAGAGGCGGGGGCGGCGCGGGGAGCGCATGGCCATCGGGCTTCCACGCGGGCGACGCGATCCAGACCTTCAGCTTGTCGAGCGGACGACGTGCGGCACGCGCCATCGCGGCGAGCTCGAACCAGTAGTGGATCTGCGCCCACATCGGGTTGAAGCTGCCGAGCGCGTTGGTGATGCCGTAGACGGGCTTCTCGATCTCCTCGGCGTACGTTCCGAAGAGCCGATCCCAGACGATCAGCGTCGCTCCGTAGTTCTTGTCGAGGTAGCGCGGATTGATCGCGTGGTGGACCCGATGGTGGCTCGGCAGGTTGAGGATCCGGTCGATCGGTCCGCGCATGCGGGCGACGAGCTCGGTGTGGATCCAGAACTGGTAGAGCGTCGAGAGCGCGTGGACGGCCGCGAAGACGAGCGTCGGCACACCGAGGAGCGCGAGCGGGAGATAGAAGGGAAGGGCCGTCCAGCTCGTGATCACCGACTGCCGCAGCGCGACGGCCAGGTTGTAGTCCTCGCTCTGATGATGGACGACGTGCGCGGCCCAGAGGACGTTCACCTCGTGGCTGAGGCGATGCCACCAGTAGTAGAGGAAGTCGACGCCCACGAAGGCAACGGCCCACGCGAGCCACGGCGGCCCGATCGTCACGAGGCGCGCGTGCGTGTAGACCCACGTGTAGATGGCGAGCTGCGTCGCTGCCCAGAGCAAGAGCACGATCTGCGAGGTGATCCCGCAGCTCAGATCCGTGAGCGCGTCGTTGAAGCGGTAAACGCGCACGCCGCGCTTCTTCGCCCACGCGAGCTCGATCGCGATGAGGACGAAGAATACGGGCACCGCCAGGGCGATCGGATCGTGCATCGCTTCATCCCGATCCTAAATGACCGAGCGTGATTTGGAATCACGCTCGGCCCATTTAGGCGCTTCTCATCACGGGGCGGCACGCGCCGCCCGGCCCCGAAAGAGCGCGGTCTTTCGGGGCCCCTCCCCCCGCGGGCTCGCTTCGCTCGCGACCTCGAGGGACGCGCGCGACCGCTGATTTAGCTGACCGTCGCTTGTGACGCCACGGCAGGCAGTGGCGCGGGCGCAGCCACGCGAGGCCCCCCCCGCCGCAGTTGGGTTACGCGGCCTCGGCGCGCTCGCGCAGCAAGTCCAGATCGCGCATGAGCGTCGTCCGCTGGGCGGCGAGAGCGACGAGACGCTCGTGACGCTCCTCCGGTGGGGCAAGGAGGTTCGACGAGCGCGCAGCGAGCCGGTCCCACCGATCGAGCCACGCGAGCGCGGAGAAGGGGGACGCGAGGAGGACGGCAGTCGCGAGCAGCGCGAGCTCATTCGACGGAAGCACGAGGAACGCCAGCGCGATCGCCGTCGCCGCCCACAGTGGGAAGACGACGAGGCCCACGCCGAGCTTGTAGGTCGACGCGACGTCCGGATCGCCCTTCAGCTTGCGGGTGACGAAGCGCGGGAGCTGATAGGGCAGCCAGTAGACGACGGTCGCGATCAGGGCGAGCGGGAGGGTGATGACCGCCGTCGCCACGCGGGCGATGCGCTCGTGCTCGAGCGCCGGCGAGAGCGTGCCTCGAGCTACGCGTGCGACGACATCGTCGGAGGTCTCCTCCCGCTCGACGCGCGCGAGGTAGTCGCGGCTGCGCGCCTCGATCGCGTGGACCTCCGCCGATGACGACCCGGCGAGCGCGTGCCGTGCTTGCGTGATGCGCCGTCCGAGCTGGTTCACGTGCTCGAGCGAGGTGTCGCCGGCGTCCTTCGCGAACATCTCGGCCACGCGAACGACGAGGATGCGCTCCTCCCATGACGCGCCCTCGACGAGCAGCTCGGACAGATCTGTGCGGATAGCGTCGGTGATCTCCTGCGCGAGGTCCTCGCCGTGCATGTCGGCGACGCGACGAACGGGGCCGAACAGGACGAGGGAGCGCGAGCGGAAGACGTCGCGCTCGTCGAACTCGAGCGCGACCGCCTGGAACGTCAGCTCCGCGCCGGCCTCCTCCGCGACCGAGCGGCTCAACATCTGTCCCGCGCCCGAGCGGAGGGCGAGGAGATGCGGCTCGTTGTGGCTCGTCCCCTCGGGGAAGATGAGGATGTTGCCGCCGGTCACGAGGTGTTTGGCGACGCGAGCGAACACGGCTTCGTTGTCGCCCTCGCTCTTGCCGGGCACGTCACGGCGACGAACGATCGGGACCGCCTCGGCAGTCTCGAGGAGCCACTGCAGGCCGGGGATCTTCCAGAGCGTGCTCTTCGCCACCGGCGAGATCCGGCAGGGCGTCTGCGTCAGGACGAGGATGGGATCGACGAGCCCGTTGACGTGGTTGGCTGCGAAGAGTCGGCCGCCGGTGCCCGGATGGGGCACCTCGCCGGCGACCTCGATCTCGCGGAAGTAGATCCGCGCGAGGCGACGAAAGAGGACGAGAAGGGCTGATCGGACACCCATGCGCCCTCGCATCGTGGTCGGGGTGAAGCCGCCGCGCAACTTCACAGATTGGCCGACGGGTGCTGCCCTCACGTCGATCAGGGCATCGATGGCAGGCGTGCGCGATGGGCGTCGCCATCGAGCTTCGCGTCGCTCCGAGGGCCGAAGCGACGGCGGAGGCCGACGAGCGAAGCGAGGAGCGCGACGAGCCCGGCCGCATGTTCGACGGAGCCCTTCCGGGGCTCGGTCGAGAGGCTGCAACCGGCGCCGGCCTCAGGGGCGCCGTGCGCTTCGGGGCCCGAGACCACGGCTTCGGTCGCCGGCGGCGCGCTCGGCTCGGGCTCGTCCGCGGGCACCGCCTGCGGTTTCGGCGCGCGCGGATCCGGTTGACCCTCGAGCCAGATCGGCTCGCCGGACTCAGCGAAGGCTCGTGTGACGAGGTCCTGCAGCGATGCGAGATGTGTGTAGACCGCATGAGCGGTCTCGCCGATGCACGTGCTCGCGAAGTTGTTCGGGTCGCGTGGCTTGCCGTTGCCCGCGCGCGCGGCGACCCCGACGACCGCGCCGCTCTTCGCGAACGCGGGGCTGCCGCTGTCGCCGGCGCAGGCCGACTCGCCGATCATGAACTCGCGGTCGCCGTAGCCGTATGTCGCGTGGTCCGGGTACATCGCCGGGCCGACGCCGATGAGCGAGATGTCGGCGCGGACCTCGCGCGACTTCGGGAGCGTGCCCGTCTCGTCGATCCCCCAGCCGACCGCGGAGACCTTTTCGTTCATCGTCGGCGGGCCGAGGCGGATCGGCGCGACGGGCGCCGCGAGCTTCCTATCGAGCACGACGAAGGCCACGTCGTGGTTGCAGACGTTCGTCGTGGCATCGACGATGATCTTCGTGCCTCGTGCGCTGCCGTTGTCCTCCACCTCGGTGTCGGGGGCGATGCCGCCCTTGCCGACGAAGACGACGAGGGCGTTGGGGTCGCGGTCGGCCATCACCGTTCCGCCGGTGATGGGCGTGCCTTCCTTCGAGCACGCGGTCGACGAGTCGGTATCCGAGACGCAATGACGCGCGGTGATGAGCAGGTTGGGCGCGACGAGCGTGCCCGTGCAGAGGTTACGGCGGGCGCCGTCGCGGAAGGTCGTCAGGACCACGACCGAGTCATGCTCCGTACCAGAGCTGATCCCACGGATGATGGGCTGGATCGCCTGGCCCAGGTCCTCTTGCGGCCTGTCCGACTCGGTTCCATCCGAGCAGCCCATGAGCCCCGTCGAGAGACCGGCCAGAAGCGTTGCCGCGAACGCCTTCCTTGAACCGATCCGCGCCTGCTGGAACGTGGAGGAAATCACGTTCGAGAGGGCAGCAACCGTCGTTCCACGCGAGCGGAGCGGAACGATCATGGATCGTTCGAGCCTCGGCGTGGATGTCGGCAACGGGAGCGGAGATGCGCTCCGCGCGTGATCGACGAACGCCGCCGTCACGAGCTCGAGCGCGCGATACGCATCACAGACCGTCGGCGATGAGCGTCTCGCGTAGCCCCGGGGCGGCTTCGTCGTCGATGGTGTCGGAGAGGTCGAGCTCCAGACGGACCGAGCTGCCGTCTCTTCGGAAGACCTCGATGCCGACGGTGAAGGAGCCGTAGCAGACCAGCGGATGTTGCGTCAGGCGGACCTCGTCGCCCGTGCGCGTCGATGCGAGCGGTCGCACCTCGCGGGGCGCCACGTCGAGAACGAACCCGAAGCCCCGTCTCGAGCGTACGCTGCTCACCAGCCAAGGCAGCCCGCGACGTTTGGGAGTCGGACCATCCGCAACGGAGGAAGGTGATCGATGAGCATCGAGATCGTGACGAAGTTCTACGAGGCATTCTCGCGACGCGACGCCGAAGGGATGGTCGCGTGCTACGCCGACGACGTTCACTTCTCGGATCCGGTGTTCCCCGAGCTCCGCGGCGAACGAGCGAAGAACATGTGGCGGATGCTCTGCGAGCGAGGCGAAGACCTCGAGATCGAGTTCAGCGACGTGAAGTCGGATGGGACGATCGGGTCGGCTCACTGGGAGGCGCGGTACACGTTCAGCTTCACGGGCCAGCGCGTACACAACGTGATCGATGCGCGATTCGAGCTCTCGAACGGGAAGATCACGAGGCACGTCGACAGCTTCGATCTGTGGCGCTGGTCCGGCATGGCGCTCGGAGTGAAGGGCAAGCTTCTCGGCTGGGCGCCGTTCGTCCAGAACGCCATTCGAAAGAAGGGCGCGATCGGTCTGGACGCCTGGGCGGCAAAGCGAGGGGCCTGAAGCCGGAGCCTGCCTGACGGGGGCTGACGGCGTGGCGATGCGTGTCGAAGCCGCGTAGCCGACTGAGCGGCGCCGAAAGCTCTCGACCGGAGGCCGCGCGCGCTTTGAACGTGCCCGGCGATTGACAGCTCCGGTCTAGCTACGAGCTGGCACTCCGAGCGCCATGACACGTTGGCGCCGGGGGCTTGGCTTTCCACCATGCTCTCGCTTTTCCATCTCGCTGCTGCGGCGATCTGATAAAATTGAGCCGGCCGATGCGCCGTGGCTGGCTGGGGCTGCCTGTGTGAGGTGGAGGACGCAAGGAGCTGTCTGGGCGGCTCTCCTCTGCATTGCGTGGTTGTTCGTCGCGAGTCCCGCGCACGCCGAGGCGGGCGTCGCGCTCTCTTGGCGGAGCGAGGGGGCGTCGCGGGCCTGCGGGAGCGAGTCGGCGATCCGCGAAGCCGTGGAGCGAAGGCTCGGCCGGCGACCCTTCACCGATCCGGATCACGCCAAGATCTGGATCACGGGCGAGGAGGTCGCGGTCGGGCGCGATCAGTTTCGTGCGCGCGTCACGCAGCGAGACCGCGACGGAGTGGCCAGCGGCTCGCGCGAGCTCGAACCTCAACCTTGCGCCAGCCTCGTGCGCGGCGCGGTGCTCATCATCTCCCTCTTCATCGATCGCGCCGAGCAACACGAGCCCGACGAGGCGGCGAAGAGCGAGCCGGTATCGCCGATGGAGCCTGCGACGCGCACGGAGCCCGAAACACGTGCGCCGGTCATTCCGCCTCCACCCGCCGTCGTCTCCCCTCGAACGTCGACGAGGATCCGTGAAGCCCATCCTCCTGAGCTCTGGCTCGGCGCGGGGGCCGGCACTTCGATCGGTGTCCTCCCCTCCCTCGACGGCGCCTTCTTCGTTGCGGCTCGGCTGAACCCGTCGCGTTCGCGTTGGAGCTTCGAGTGGCGCGGCACGTACCACCTGCCGCAACGCATCGATGATCACCCCGTGGCCGGCGTCGTCTCCGCGGTCGATCAACGGCTCAGTGTATGTCTGTCGCCGTTCAGCATCCCGATAGCGAAGCTCGATTTCTGCGGCGGCCTCACGTGGACGGCGGTGATTCCGCAGACCAAGGGGACTTCGCAAGGCAATGAGCGCGCGCGCGCCGTCATTGGTCCAATGCTCGGTGTTGCGCTTCAGCTAGGCCAGCGGCCCCTGGTCGGTAGGCTCGAGCTCGGTGTGGCGCTGCCACATCGCCAGTATACATTTGTCTACACGGACCCGTACGGCGTCAAGAAGTCGTTCTATTCGACCGGGGAAGTGCTCTTCTTCGTATCAATCGCCGGTCTCCGTACGATTTTGTAAGATTTCCGGCGCCGGTAGATCACAGCCCCTTTCGTGCTGCGCTGGTCCGGATCTTCCGTGGGTGCGGTAGACGAGCCTGCCGCCCTTCTTCCGTTGAATGACACGCTCGACCTAGCGACTCTCTTTCGAGAGTACAGGACCTTCGTCTACCGGATCATGCGCCGGCTGGGCGTGCGTCCTCCGGACGTCGACGACGCGTGCCAAGAGGTGTTCGTCGTCATCCACCAGAAGCTCGACCAGTTCGAGCACCGCTCATCGCTGCGCGCTTGGGTCTACGGAATCTGCGTGCGCGTCGCCGCGCGGCAGCGCCGGCGTCGTCATGTCACCCACGAGATCGTCTCTGACGACGCGCCCGAGCCCGTCGATCCGACGACGCCGGCCGAGAAATTCAGCGTCATGGAAGCGTGCGAGATGCTCGAGTCGATCCTCTCGACTCTCGATGACGAGAAGAGAGCCGTGTTCGTGCTCTACGAGCTCGAAGAGCTGACCGTTCAAGAGGTCGCTCAGGCACTCGACTGTCCACTGCAGACCGCGTACTCGCGTCTGCGTGCTGCTCGTGAATTGGTCGAAGCGGCCGTTCGCCGCCACCTGCAGAAGGGGAGATTCCAATGAGTCGCGAGCCCCGTCGCTACACCGAGTCCGGGGAAGGCGCGTCGCCGGAGGCGGCCTTCATGCATGCGCTCATCCGGACCGAGCGGACGGCTCTGCCCTCCGAGGAGCAATTGGCAAAGATCGAAGATCGACTCGGGCCGATCCTCACGCGCAGCCAAGCCAACGGGCGCGCCTCGTCCGGCATGCCGCTGCGGATGGCGCCCTTGGTGGCGGTGGCGGCCGTGGTGGCCCTCACGGCCGGCACCTTCGCGGTTCGGTCGCGTCCGGAACACGGTCCCCACTCGCAGGTCTCTGCGGTCGGCTCCTCGAACGGCACGGCGGAAGACCCGCGGCCAACGAAGCCACTGGAGCAGCCGCCCTTCGAACCGAGCCGGCCGGTGACGACGACGCGTACGGTCGAGTCACTGCCGCCAGCGAGCGCAACGCCGCGGCCCAGTGCCGTCGCCAGTGCCGTCCGTCCGACCTGCACGGACGAAGTGACGTTGCTCGAGCGCGCCGACGCCGCGCTCCGTTCGGGTGACGGTGCGGGCGCCCTGACGTTGACGAACGAGCACGCCGTGCGCTGCGCGACGGGCGCCTTCGTTCAAGAGCGTGAACGAATCGCGATTGAAGCGCTCGGCACCCTCGGTCGGTTCGAGGAGATGCGAGGTCGTGCGCGCGGATTCGAAGATCGCTATCCGGCGTCGCCGCATATCCGGCATATCCGAAGAATCGTCGACGATTACTCGAAGTGAGCAGAGGACGCTCCGAATGAGAACATCCATTACCATCGCTCTTGCCACGCTCGCGCTCTTCATCGGCTGCGCCGCGCAGGAGGAGGTCTACCTCGGCGTGGCTCCACCGGCCGATCCGCCGTCGTTCACCGGTGACGACGCCGCGACGCTCTCGCCGGAGGCTGGTCTCATGTCGTACTGCCCATCGAGCACCTGTCCTCCCGGATTCACGACCTGCCCGAACTCACGGTTCCCGTGCGACATCAATCTGAGGACGGACCTGAGCAATTGTGGTGCATGTGGTGCTGCTTGCCCGACGCGCGACCTGGGGGCCGACTTCGCCTGTGTCGAAGGCAGCTGCGTGATGACGTGCACCACGGATGGCATTCCGAAACTGGACTGCGACGGCATCATCGACAACGGCTGCGAGGTCACGCTTGGAACCAACGACAACTGTACGGGTTGCGGCGAGAAGTGCGAGGACCCGGAGAAGCCTTGCACGCGGCGCCGAGATGGGAAGCCGGGCTGCGGTTGCGGTGGTTCAGACGTCTATTGCCCCCTGAGCGGCGCCTGTGTGGATCTAAGGGACAACGATCAGAACTGCGGAGCCTGTGGCAATCAATGTGACCCGAGAAACGGAGGCGAGAGCACGCCTCCAAATGCATACTACGGCTGCATCAATGGCGAATGCGGACGTCTGAAGTGTTTCCCGACGTGGGCCGACTGTGATGGTGACCCGTCCAACGGATGTGAGACGGATCTCTTCGATCCCAACAACTGTGCCGGCTGCGGCACTGTCTGCGACTCGACGGAAGGTTGTCAGGCCGACGAGTTCTATCAGCCTAGATGCGTCATGTGTCCGGAAGGCGAAACGTACTGCCCTACGTCGTGCGGAATAGTCGTCAAGCCGGGGAGGAGCGTCTGTACCGGGGAATGTCGGAATCTGGCGACCGACCCTCAGAGCTGCGGCGCGTGCGGCTTTTCGTGCGGGCTCAAGCCTGACGGAGTGAGGCCTGTGGATTACGCATCACCGGTCTGTTCGTTTGGTTCGTGCGATTTTGCGTGCGACCAAGGTCGCGCTGATTGCAACGGCAATCAGAGTGATGGCTGTGAAGTGGATACGAACAGCGATCCGCGAAATTGCGGAGGATGCCGAATCGAATGCAACGCTGTCGCCGGCCAAGCGTGCGTCGGCGGGCGATGTGTCGTCGAACCGTGCGAGACCAACGGAGGCATCACGCGATGAAACTCGAATCGGTCATCGTCATCCTTGCACCCGTTGCGTGTGTGTGCGCAGCTCTCAGCGGATGCGCGTCGGACGCGAGCACCAGCCTGACGGACGACCCCGACGCGACGACGGTCGCGCCTCCTGCACCGGACGCAGGCGCCGATGTCGATGCCGCGGACGCAGGGCCGTGTGTCGACTGCGAGTACTTTCCCACGACATGCTCGTCGGACACGCTTTGCCCGAATGGGCCCTTCGAACCGAACACAGCGGGGGGCGCGTTCGACCTGCGGACGCGCATCAACGCGATCGTCGGCCGTTCGGCAAACGATGTCTGGGCCATCGGCGCGCTCGGAGCGGTCGCGCACTTCGACGGGGCTTCGTGGTCGCGAGTAGATACGAGCTCGGTCGACACGATGCGCGCGCTCTGGCTGCGCGACTCATCGGAGGTCCTCGTGGCCACTCCTGTCAGAGCGTACGCCCGCGGCATCGGGCACGAAGACTGGAGGCGCTACGAAGCCGATACGGACTACCCGCCTCGTGGCTATGACCCGGAGGGGATGAAGTTCACGTCCGGCTGGGCCGCGCCGGGCGGAGACTCTCTCTGGTGCGCTACGATGGCCTGGACTCCCGGTGTGGCGAGTGGCTTGTGGCGCCTTCGCCTCGCAGCGTCCGGAGATCGATTCGAGCTCATCGATGGCGTTCCTGCCGGTACGTGCGAGCGTGTTCCGTGCAGCCAGATCTCCGCCATCCACGGGACCTCGCCGAACGACATCTGGGCGGTGGGCGTTGCGGGATCGATGGTTCATCTCACGAACGCGGAGAGTGACTCACCGAACGTGACGCGGATCAGCACGCGAACATGGCAATCGTTCTACGGCGTCTGGGCGGCCTCCGAAACCGAGGCGTGGGCCGTCGGCAACGCCGGCGTGATTCGCCACTATACGGGCGATCCGCTCGCCGAAGACTTCATCTCGGACGTCTCCGAGACCATCAATCTCAATGCAGTTGCGGGCACGTCGAGCTCCGATGTATGGGCGGTCGGCGACGCTGGCGTCGTCTTGCACTACGACGGCAAGAGCTGGTCGCGCATGAGCGTGGCCGGGCTCGGCGGTCGTCGCCCTGACCTCACGGCCGTGTGGATGTCCGGCCCGGGGAAACCCTGGATCGGCGGGCAGGGCGTCGTTCTCTCCCTCGGAGGAAGGCAATGAGGCGCAGTCTTCGAATCGCATCTGTGGTCACTACGCTTGCCGCCGCCGCGTGTGCAGCGGTCGGTGAAGAGGGAAGCTCCCCGGATCCGGGGCCGTCGACCGTCGACGCCTCGACCATCGACGCCTCGACCATCGACGCCTCGACGGTCGACGATGGTGGGCTCACGAGCGACGACACGTGTAGCAAGGATGGTTGGTGCAAGACCACGTTGCCGGATGTCGATCTCTCGATACAAGACATCTGGCCCTTGAAAGGGCGCGCGTTCGCGATCGCGGCGAGCGCCGTCAATGGAATCAAGGTTCTCGAATGGGACGACTCTGTCGCGGAGTGGGTGTATATCGATGATGGGTCTCAGAATGAGGCGGGCGTCGGCGACTCCATAGCCAAGATCTGGGCGCCGAACGACAGCGAGGTCTATTATGCCGTCGCACCAAGCTCGTCTCGGAACTCGCCGCGAGCATCGTACATCTACCATGGAACGCGGAGCTCGAAGTCTCCTGCGTCGTGGACGTGGACGCGCTCCCTGTCCTCCCCTCCAGTGGGAAGTCCGGCCATCCGGTACAACCCTGCCACGGTGTTCGGTGTTTGGGGCGTCGGGGGTGATGTTTACGCATGGTACGTAAATACGGTCTTCCGACTGAGGGGAAGTCCTGGTGCGCCGGAGTGGGTGCCCGAGTACACACTCGACGGGGGGGAGGACACGATGTTCCTCTTCGGTGTGAACGGTACGAGTCGCGACGATCTCTGGTTGGTGGGAGCGCGAAAGCGCGATTGGGAGCAATGTGACGTCATCGTTCACAAGACGGCTGCCGGATATCGTACCGTCACCGATGGCACGCTCGCGGATCCAGACGGCAACACCGTCCCGTGTGAGGTCGGATCGGGACTAATCGAAATAGGCGGATACGGCGACTTGTCGTCCGTCCAGTCGCCATCGGTAGGCGAGATCTTCTCCATCAAGGGAGCCGACATCGCGCGGATCGCGCGGGGGAAGGATGGTGATTACTCGGTTCATTGGTCGAGCCCATCTGTTGCAGTCGCGTCAGCCTCTTGGCTATCGGTCTGGGCGCCGTCGACCACCGAGACGTGGCTCAGCGGATACGGCATTATCGTTCGCGGGAGCAATTTTGGCGTAGACGGGGGCACGTACGAGGTCTCGTCGATCGCGTTGAACGGTGCGCCGCTCCGTCGGCAGTTCTATCAAGTGCGAGGAACATCCAGTGCCAACCTTTGGGCGGTCGGAGAGGGCTATGCGCTTCACAAGTCGTCTTCTAAGTAGAGGACTCCTGCCTGCGCCCTTCGTTGCGTTCGGGCTCGTCTTCAGCTGCTCGAGTGGAGACGACGAACGCACGAGCTTCGTGTCGCCCGACGCGGATGTGGACGCTGCTCAGGAGTCGGATTCATCGAACGACGCTGGGGCGGCGAACGATGCAGGACCGCCCCGACGTGACGCGGAACCGTTCGATGCGGCGCCGTTGCCAGTCGTCTGCGCGTCGCCGGCGTGCGCGACGTCGTTGACGACGACCTCGGTCAACGGAAGCACGCAGGACGGGTTCTGCGCGCTCCTCCGTGACGGCACCGTAGCGTGCTGGGGTGGAAACCGCTCTGGTGAGCTCGGGCGGGGAGCGGCTGCTGGCGTCGATCCGAGCGGCACCCCCGAGCGGGTCGTTGGTCTCACCGATATCGTCGCGATCGACCACACATGTGCTCTCGACAAGGATGGTGCGATGTGGTGCTGGGGCTACGGTCCGTTCCTCAATAGAGAATCCCCGCGGTACGAGCGGCGCGCCAATTCGACCGAGGTCACGCCGCTGAAGCTGCCGATCCCGCCAGCGACGAAGATGGCGCTGGGGCCGTTCGCTGCGTGCGCGGTGGTCGCGGAGGGCGTTCTGTGTTGGGGAGCGAATTACTATGGGCAGCTCTCGGCTACCGCCCCTGTGTATTCCGAGGCCCCGCTCGAGCCAAGTCTAGTCGCACTACCTCCCGGCGCCCCAATCCGGGACCTCTTCATCGGCAACGCGTCGTTCGTGGTGCGCGAGGACGGTACGACCGTGAGCTGGGGTGATAACCCTCCGCTCGGGCGGGTTTCGCCGGTCACCCCGGACCATGTTCCCGAGCCCATGGATCTCTCGAATATATCATATATCGACGTGGCTGGCGCCAACGCGTGCGCCGTCGCCGGAGGCATTCCCTACTGCTGGGGAGTCGTCACCGGAAAGCGTCCCGGTATGTCGCAGCCGGCCAATAAGTCGCTCGATCGTGCTTTGCCCGAACCGGTCGTCGTCCCGGAGCCTGTCCTTCGGATCGCGACGACGGCGGCCGTCGAGAACCATGTTACCGTCTCGGCACCACGGTGGTGTGCATGTGGTGCCTCGGGTGCGGTCTATTGCTGGGGAAATAACGTCTACGGTCAGGTCGGTGACGGAACGAAGGACTATGCGTTCGAAGCCGTGAAGGTGCCATTGCCGGGGCCCGCCGCGCAGGTGAAGACGACCGTCGATACGACGTGCGCTCTCCTGACGAGCGGTGATGTCTACTGTTGGGGCGCAGACACTTACGGCCAGCTCGGCGCCGGAACGCTCAAGCAAGGACGTCGTACCCCACAGAAGGTGCTATTGCCATGAGTCTTCGACGGATGTTGGGTGGTCATGGCGCGGGCGTCGTGGCTCTCCTGGTTACCTTCCTCTGCGCCGGTGCGTGCGGAGAACAACGAGACGGTTTTACCAATAGGGGAGGCGTCTTCAGTCCCGACTCCTCTGCGCCGGCCGAACCCGAGTGCGGATTGCGGTGCTCGCTGGATGGCCGGTCGGTCATCGAGGCGTGCACCGGCAGCGTGGTGGAGACCTGTCCGCCGGAGCTCGCCTGCGGCGGTGCTTCTTGCCAGGAGCCGTGCGCGGCTGCCGCTGCGGATCGACGGTCGAGCGGTTGTGAATTCTATCTGCAACCCCCGCGCTTCTCGAAGGCGTTCACCCAGTCTTGTTATGCGGCGTACATCGTCAACGTGTCGAGTCAGGAGGTCGACCTCGCGCTCGAGCTCGAAGGAAGCTCGCTCGACTTGTCGCGGGCGCTGTTCAAGTCCTCGTCGGATGGCGGCCAGTTGGTTCCGCTGAGCGGGCCGATTCTCCCCGGAGAGCACGCGATCCTGTTCGTCTCCGATCGCGATCCGAGCGTTCCGTTGTCGTTCGGGCCGTTCTCGAATCAGTACGCACCCTGCCCGCTCGGCGTCGTCCCGGCATCGTACGTCGACGTCGTCCCCGACGGCACCGGTGTCGGCTCCTCGTTCCGGTTGTCCGCGAAGACGCCGGTGGCGGTCTCGACGATGTACCCATTCGGTGGTGCGCCGAGCGTCGTTCCTACTGCCACGCTGCTCTTGCCTGTCACTACGTGGGCGAAGGAGCATGTCGTCATCAATGCTTGGGAAGGCTATTTCGATCCCTACTACCGAGCGTGGCCCGCTTCGCAAATCATGGCGGCCGAGGACGATACCGAGATCACGATCTTTCCGACACGTGACATTCAAAACGGGCCCGGTGTGGTGGGCACGGCGGCGCGCGTGCCCGTTACGTACCGCCTGAACAAGGGCCAGCACCTGCAGCTCGTGCAGTATGACGAGCTCTCCGGAAGCCAGGTCGCATCCAACAAGCCGACGGCCATGATCGGTGGCCACACGTGTTCGCAGATGCCGACGGGACGCGGACCCTGCGACATCATGGCGCAACAGATCCCGCCGTTCGAGCAATGGGGATCCGAATACGTCGGGGTTGGCTACCGTCCACGCATGGGCGGTGAGAACGAGGTGATGCCCTACCGCATCGTAGCTGCGCGGGACGGCACTCAGCTCGATTACGACCCTGCCATACCCGCCGGCGCCCCGACCATCATGTCGGCTGGTGAAGTCGTCACGTTCGTCTCCCGGGATCCGTTCGTCGTCCGCACCCAGGACGTGGAGCATCCGGTCTACCTCGCCGCGTACATGTCTGGTTCGATCGCGAGGTCTGGCGACGACATGTTGGGCGACATCGACTTCGGCGGCCGCGGCGACCCCGAGTTCGTGAACGTCGTTCCGACCGGCCAGTATCTGAACGCGTACAGCTTCTACGCCGATCCGAGCTACGGGGATAGCTCGCTCGTGATCGTGAGAGGCAAGATTCAGGGTGAGTTCAAGGACGTCTGGGTCGAATGCGCCGGTAGCCTGCCCGAGTTCAAACCTGTCGGAACGCGCGGCGACTACGAGTACGCCCGCGTCGATCTCTCCGTCCGCGGACGCCCGGGCGACACGTTCGGCGCGAGCACCTGTCGGCCCGGCGTCCAGCGAATGCACAGCGAGGGCCCCTTCGGTGCGACCATCTGGGGCTGGGATACCTATGCAAGCTATGCGTATCCCGGTGGTATGGCGCTGCGAAAGCTCGTGACGCAGCCGCTGGTGCCGCTCCGCTAGCGCGCGGACGAGCCGGCCCCCAAAGAGCGAGGTCGCGGCTCGGTCGCACGTGCTGGTGGATGAGGGCGAGGGTCGTTGATGGCGACCCGCGCTTGCCCTGACGGAATGCGCAGACTGGCGCAGTCCGCGCGAGCTGCTCCTCCTCCTACGGCTTGGAGAGGCGCTCGGCCCAGTCCCGCCTCTCCAAGCCAGCTTCGTGACGCCCTCGACGCGGCTCGCGCTCGTCGTCCCGCCCTTCAGCAGTCGTCCCATTCGCCAGGAAGGCTCGCGACGAAAGTGCACCTCGGTGCGCCGTCGGTACCCGACGGAGCTGCCGCCTCGGCCCGACGTGCGTATAGTCTGCGGCATGAGTTTCAATCGCTCGAGCCTGCTGGCTGGCGTCGCCGGTGTGCTCTCCATGGTGGCCGCGTACGCGTGTGGCGATTCGGCGAAGGGCTCCAAGTTCGACGACGGCAGCGCAGATGGGGGGAGAAGCGGCAGCTCGAGCGGCGATCTCGGACCGGGCAACTCCGTCGACGGCGGCGGCGGCGACGAGACCGGCGGCGGTCCGCCGGTCGGCACGCTCGAGGCGATCATCCGTGACTTCAAGCGGTACGACGTCAACGACGCCAAGACGAACCCGGACTTCGAGAACGTGCCGAGCGACGCCGAGCGGCCGGACGGCGGAGCGCTTCCGTACTACGGGCCGTGGACCGAGGCGACGGAGGCCTACTACCCGGGCGCGGACTACGCGATCGACATCGTCCTCCCCACGCTCGGTGCCGACGGCAAGCCGCAGTACAACACGGCCGCTTCGTTCAACGGCATCCCCGGCAGGACCGCGACGACGCACGGCAGGACGTTCTTCGATCAGTGGTATCGCGATACGCCGGGCGTCAACGTCGTCCGCAAGGTGCTCATCACGCTCACGAAGGACGCGAACGGCGTCTACTCGTACGACAGCGCCGTCTCCGGCGTCCCGCTCTCGGCCGCGAATCCGTCGAAGAACTTCTTCCCGATCGACGACGGAACGCCGGCATCGACGGCCGCCGACGGTTTCGGCAACCAGGGCGAGGCGCACAACTATCACTTCACGGTCGAGCTCCACACGAAGTTCCGCTACCGGGGCGTCGAGACGTTCAAGTTCAGCGGAGACGACGACGTCTTCGTCTTCATCAACAAGCAGCTGGTGATCAACATCGGTGGCATCCACTCCGCGCTCACGCGCGAGGTGAACCTGCCGGCGTTGGCTTCGGCGCTCGGCCTCGTGGTGGGGGAGGAGTACCCGCTCGACTTCTTCCAGGCGGAGCGTCACGTCGAGGAATCGAACCTCCGGATCGAGACGACGATCGAGCTCAGGCCCGACGTCGTGAAGTGACGGTTCGCGCTGGGCCTCGACGGTGCGTTGAGCGCCGCCGCTCGCATCCTCCGAGCGGCGGAGGGGCTGGCGCGAAGTCCGATTGTCAGTTTGTCATTCCCAGCGGCCCGGTGCCCGGCGTCGCGCCAACCTGGCGAGCCACGGATCGTGTGCCGCCCCGATTTGCCGAGAATCCCCTTGATCTTCGAGGTCTAAAGCTGTGGCATGCCGCTCGCAATGAGGTGGCGGACGCGAAGGTCCATGCCTTCGCTGACGGCTCCGTTCACCGGCTCAGCTCACCCCGATGGTCCAAGTCGATCAGCTGCTGAAGAAGAACTTCTGGATCGTGATCCTTCCTCTGATCGCGATCGCTGCGCTGCTCAACGCGCAGGCGGTGACGCAGCTGATCGGGATCGGTCTCGGTCCGGACGAGAAGGCGCTCTCCGCGCCGCCGCCCGTCGCCAAGGTCGCGCCCGCATCCAGGACGTCGGCGCGCAATCCGAGCGCGGAGGCGATCCTCAATCGCAACCCGTTCGATCACGTCACGGGATCGCTGAAGCCGCCGCCCGTATCCGACGAGGACGGCACCACCTCCTCGCCGTCTGGGCCGCTCGACACGAGCGATCCGGCGAGCGCACCGAAGTGCGACGGCGTGAAGGTGCTCATCATCGCGGCATCGAGCGATCCGGAGTGGTCGTTCGCGGCCTTCGGCGGCGCGGACGGCAAGAGCCTCATGCGCCGTCGCGGCGGTGACGTGAGCGGCAAGCGGGTCGAGTACGTCGGCTGGGATCGAGTGTGGCTCGACAACGGTGGCTCGCTCTGCCAGGCGACGCTGTTCGACAAGGCCGAGGTGAAGGCTCCCGCTGCCGCGCCGGCGCCGGTGGCGTCCACACCAAGCGCCGCTGGCAGCAAGACCCTCGATCCCGCGATCGCCAAAGGCATCCAGAAGGTGAGCGCGAACGAGTACAACGTCGACCGCGGCGTCGTGGACAAGATCCTCGAGAACCAGGCCGATCTGATGCGCCAGGCGCGGATCGTCCCCGAGCAGGAGAACGGACGCGTCGTCGGCATCCGCCTGTTCGGCGTTCGCAACGACACGCTGCTCGGCGTGCTCGGCATGGAGAACGGCGACCGCCTCCAGACGATCAACGGCTTCGACATGGCGAGCCCGGAGAAGGCGCTCGAGGCCTACGCGCGGCTCCGCACCGCGGACAAGCTGACGATCAGCCTGAACCGCAAGGGCCAGAACATGAACATCGACTACAACATCAAGTGAGCGCGCCGATGAATGAGAAGAGCACTGCGATCCGCGTGGGCGAAAGCGGGCCGCGCGATCTGTTCGGCCGAACGCTCCGCACCGTCGCGATCCTCGTCGGCGCGTGCGTATTGTTCGTCGGCACGCTCTCCGTGGCTGCGGTGGTGATCACGAACAAGGCGGTGGGGGAGCGCAAGGCGGCCGGGGTCTCCGACACCGAGTCTGTCGCACCCAACCAGCCCGCCTTGTCTCATCGTCCCCAATCGATCTGAGCTGAAATCCGAACACGTCGATGAAGAAGCGTAACGTCGCCCTCCTCGCGCTCGTCGCATGCGCTGTACCTCTCGTCGTCGGGCCGTTGCATGCCCAGCCACGACTTCGCGATCGCGCCGTGCAACCGGGGCCGGGGGGCCTGACGGGGCAGACGCCGGCTCTGGCGCCGACGCCTTCCGGAGACGCCACCACGCCCGTCGCGCCGACCGGCGCCAGCGGCAAGTCGCAGGCGGACACGAGCGGCCTGTCCCAGTTCGAGAGCGCGATCGAGTACGAGCCCCGGAGCCCGAACTACAAGGTCGCCTTCTCGCTCGAAGACGCCGATCTCGGCGAGCTCGTTCGCGTCATCTCGCAGCTCACGGGCAAGCGCTTCATCTTCGGAGGCAAGGTCAAGAACATCAAGGCGAGCGTGTACTCGCCGCAGAAGGTCACCGTCGCAGAGGCGTACCAGGCCTTCCTCTCGATCCTCGAGGCGAACAAGCTCACCGTCGTCCCGCACGGCCGCTTCCTCAAGATCGTCGACACGGACGCGATCTCCACGACCGACACGCCGATCTACGGAACTCACCAGGCCGCGCCGAACGAGGACCGCTACGTCACGCGCATGCACCGCCTCGGGCACATCAGTGCCGACGACGCGGCGGGCGTGCTCGGCAAGTTCAAGTCGAAGGAAGCCGATATCACGGTCTACGGACCGGGGAACATGATCATCATCACCGACACCGGGACGAACATCCGGCGGATGATGAGCATCCTCGAGGAGATCGACGTCGGCTCCTCCGGCGACCAGATCTTCATCGAGCCCATCCACTACTCATCGGCGCAAGAGGTCGAGAAGAAGATCAACGAGCTGTTCGACGTGAAGGCCACGGGCGCGGCGCCGGCCGCGCAGGGGAGGCCGGGCGGCGCAGGCGCGCCGAGCGTCGCACCTTCGGTCGGTGATCTCCACGTCGCGAAGGTCGTCGCGGACGACCGCTCGAACTCGCTCATCATCGTCGCGACCGAGCGCGCGTACCTGCGGATGCTCGAGCTGATCAAGCGCATCGACGTTCCGCAGACGGGCGAGGGAGAGATCCACGTCCTCCCGCTCCAGCACGCCGACGCCACCGAGCTCACGAAGACGCTCAACGACATCATCACGGGCGCCGGCGGCGGCGCTCCCGGCGCTCCCGGCGGGCCCGGCGGTCGAGGCGCCCAGCAGCAGCAGGCCGCCCCGGGTGCGCAGGCGGGCATCTTCGAGGGCGGCGTGAGGGTCTCGGCCGACAAGGCGACCAACTCGATCGTGATCACCTCGTCGCTGCGCGACTATGTCTCGCTCCGCGCCGTCATCGATCGTCTCGACCAGCCGCGCCGGCAGGTGTTCATCGAGGCGGTCATCATGGACCTCCAGCTGAAACGCTCGGACACGCTGGGCATCAGCTTCCATGGCGGCGCGCCGTTCACCTCGGGCATCCAGGGCGACAACGACTCGGTCCTCTTCGGCGGCAACAAGATCACGAACACGATCCCGCCGGTCCCGACGGATCCCGAGGCGCTCCAGGGCTTCGCGCTCGGCGTCCGCGGACCCGGTATCGCGGGCTCGCAGAACTTCCTCGGCACCGGCATCTCGATCCCCGCCTTCGGTACGTTCATCCAGGCGATCGCGCGCACGGGCGACACCGACCTGCTCTCGACGCCGCACATCCTCGCGCTCGACAACGAGGATGCGGAGATCAACGTCGGTGACAACGTCCCGCTCCAGACGAACCAGGGCCTCGGCTCTCTCGCGGGTCTCGCGGGCGCGGCCGGCGCGGGCGGTGCAGCCGGTCTCGGTGGCCTCGGCGCGCTCGGCGGTCTCGGCGCCTTCGGCGGCGTGCAGCGCCAGGACGTCGGCACCAAGATCAAGGTCAGGCCGCACCTCAACGACTCGAACGAGGTCCGCCTCGACATCGCCGAAGAGATCAGCGAGGTCGGCGCGAACGTCGGCGGTACGTCGGGCGCGTTCCAGATCGGCAAGCGCTCGGCGCTGACGAAGCTCGTCGTCGCCGATCAGCAGACGATCGTCATCGGCGGCCTCATCCGCAACGTCGTCGGCCGGACGGAGGAGAAGGTCCCGGTCCTCGGCGACATCCCCGTGCTCGGCGCGCTCTTCCGCAAGCGCACCAACCAGAACGAGAAGCGAAACCTCATCCTCATCCTCACGCCGTACATCATCCGGAGCCAGGATGACCTCCGCACGGTGTTCGAGCGCAAGATGCAGGAGCGTCAGGAATATCTGGATCGCTACTTCGTCTTCAACGAGTCGTCGGAGTACAAGCCGCCGAAGGACTGGTCGCGTACGAACGGCCTCGTCGAGGACATCCGCCAGTCCTACCTCAAGCTCGAAGAGCGCAAGCGGCTCGACGAGATCGCCCGGCCGAAGACCCCGAAGACCCACGAGCCGCAGCCGCCGCTCGAGATGCCCCAGAACATGCGGCCGTCGACGGGTGGCGCCAGCCCGCCCTCCGCGAGCCCGACGGCCCCGCCGGGCGGCGCCCAGGGCCCCGGCGTCGCGCCGCCGGTCAACGTGAACCCCGCCGTGAGGAACATCGAGAGAATCGAGAGATAACCATGGAGCAGCGGTTCCTCGGCGAGATCTTGCACCGTCGCGCAGGCGTTCCGGCCGAGCGCCTCGAGGCGCTGTACGCCGTCCAGCGTGAGAAGGGGATCGACCTCGTCGATCTGCTCGTCAATGGCAACATCATGGACGAGGCGACGATCGCCAAGGCGCTCGCGGACGAGTCCGAGCTGCCGTACGTCGACAGGCCCGAGCCGGAGCGCATCTCGACCGCCCTGGCGACGCGCCTCCCGATCAGCTTCGCGAAGTCGCACAAGATCCTCGTCACGAACGAGGACGACTTCTCCGTCTTCTGCCTCATCGGTGACCCGTTCGACACGATCGCCCTCGACGAGCTGCGTGTCCTCTTCGGCAAGGCCGTCGAGGCGAGCGTCGCTCCGAGCGAGAAGATCGAGGACGCGATCAACCGCGTCTACGAGCGCGAGGCCGGCGGCGGCGAGCTCGAGAGTGACGAGGAGCAGGTCGACGAGGGCGGGGTTGGCGACATCCTCGACTCCGATGACGAGGCGCCGGTCATCCGGTGGGTCAACTCGCTCTTCCTCCAGGCGATGAAGGAGCGCGCCAGCGATATCCACATCGAGCCGGAGGAGAAAGAGGTCATCGTCCGCTACCGCATCGACGGTGAGCTCTACGTCGCCCGCCGCGCTCCGCGTGCGTTGCTCAACATCGCCGAGAAGCGCCTCCCGCAGGACGGCCGCATCACGAAGAAGATCGCCGGCAAGAGCTTCGACATCCGCGTCAGCACCATCCCGACGAGCCGCGGCTACGAGCGGATCGTCATGCGTCTCCTCAACAAGTCGAGCGTCATGCTCGACTTGCCCGACCTCGGCTTCTCCTCGCGCGACTACGCGCTGATGGACACCCTCATCCACCGGCCCGACGGGATCATCCTCGTCACCGGTCCGACCGGCTCCGGAAAGACGACGACGCTCTACGCGTGCCTCAACCGGATCAACCAGCCGAACATCAACATCCTCACCGCCGAGGACCCGGTCGAGTACGAGCTGCCGCAGATCCACCAGGTCCACGTCAACGCGAAGATCGGGCTCACGTTCGCGAGCGCGCTGCGCGCCTTCCTCCGTCAGGATCCCGACGTCGTCATGGTCGGCGAGATCCGCGACAAGGAGACGGTCGAGATCGCGATCAACGCGTCGCTCACCGGCCACCTCGTGCTCTCCACGATCCACACGAACGACGCCGCCGGCGCGTTCACCCGTATGGTCGACATGGGCGTCGAGCCGTTCTTGCTCCGCTCCTCCGTCATCGGGATCCTCGCGCAGCGCCTCGTCCGCGTGCTCTGCCCGCACTGCAAGGAGCCGTACGAGGCCAAGCGGAGCGATCTCGAAGAGCTCGGCATCACGAGCGAGCGAGCCGCCGCGCGCAGGAAGCGCCAGACGATCGCCACGTCGCGCTACTACCCGCGCAACGTTCAGTCCGCCGATCCGCTCGAGGACGAGCCGGCGCCCTACTTCACGTTCTTCAAGCCGAAGGGCTGCGACCGCTGCGCGCAGACCGGCTTCAGCGGTCGGCGCGGCATCTACGAGCTCCTGATGATGGACGACGTCGTCGGCCCGCTCGTGCTGAGGGGCGCCGACGCTCAGACGATCAAGCGTGCCGCGATCGAGCAGGGCATGGACAGCCTGCGCGACGACGGCGCGCGCAAGGTCCTCGCCGGCCTCACCAGCGTGGAGGAGATCCTCGTCGCCACGCAGGACGACGTGGAGGCGGAGGCTCCCGCGAGCGTCCGGAATGTGAGGGTCTGAGCCATGGCCGTCTGGGTCTACAGCGGCCTCACGGTCGCGAACGGCAAGAAGGTCACCGGCGTCCGCGACGCCGACAACCAGAAGGCCCTGCGCGCCGCGCTCAAGCGCGAGGGCATCCTCCTCACCGAGGCCTCGGAGGAGAAGCGCGGCAAGAAGCGGGGCCGGTCGATCGACTTCGGCGCCTTCTTCCGCCGCGTCTCGGTCGACGACGTCGCGATGCTGACGCGCCAGCTCGCCACCCTCGTCGGCGCGGGCATCCCGCTCGTCGAGGCGGTCTCCGCGCTCATCGAGCAGGTGGAGAAAGAAGAGCTCCAGAAGACGCTGGCGCTCATCCGCGATCGGCTCAACGAGGGTTCCAGCCTCGCAAAGGCGCTCGAGCCGCACGCGCACATCTTCCCGCCGATCTACACGAACATGGTGGCGGCCGGAGAGGTCTCCGGAACGCTGGAGACCGTGCTCGAGCGCCTCGCGGACTTCATGGAGAAGCAGGCGCACCTCCGGAGCAAGGTCGGCGGCGCGCTGGCCTATCCGATCCTGATGCTCCTCCTCGGCACCGGCCTCATGACGGTCATGATGATCGTCGTCGTGCCGAAGGTGACCAACATCTACGCGACGCTGGACCGGGCGCTGCCCTGGTACACCGCGCTCCTCATCTTCGTGTCGAGCGCCTTGTCGTCGAACCAGGCGCTCGGGTTCGTCACCTCGCTCGCGAGCCTCGTCTTCACTCGGAAGGCGCTCGCACCCGGGGCGAAGAAGACGGCCTGGACGGCGGCGGCGATCATCGCGGGCTTGACGTTCGTGCTGCTCTTCTTCGCCGTCGCGTCGAAGGCCGCTTACCTCATCGGCATCGCCTTTGGCGTCGTGGTCGGGCTCGCGCTCTCCCGCTTGCTCCTCTACATAGGGACACCGGCTGGGCAGATCTGGAAGGACGGAATCCTCCTCCGGCTCCCGCTGTTCGGTCCGGTGTTCCGGATGCTCGCCGTCTCTCGCTTCTCACGCACGCTCGCGACGCTCTTGAAGAGCGGTGTTCCGCTCCTCAAGGCGATGGATATCGTGCGTCACGTCCTCGACAACGCGATGCTGGCGAAGATCGTCGAGGACGCCACCGGCTCGATCCGTGAAGGTGAGTCGATCTCGGTGCCGCTCAAGCGCAGCAAGCAGTTCCCGCCGATCGTGGTCCACATGATCGCCGTCGGCGAACGGTCCGGGCAGCTCGAGACGATGCTCGAGAACGTCTCGCGTGCCTACGACGCCCAGGTCGAGACGCGCGTGCAGGCGATGACGAGCCTCCTCGAGCCGCTCATCATCGTCTTCATGGGAGGAGGCGTCGGGTTCATCGCGTTCTCCATCCTGATGCCCCTCATCCAGATGAACGACTTCGTCCAGTGACGCTCTCAGGAGATTTGGCAGGAGACATCGGCAGTGAAGCGGCGACGTGCCTCGAAGGTGTTTTTCCCGTGGGAGCGGCGGCGTGGCGTCTTTGGCGTCATCGGCCGCGCTCGGGGCAACATCGCGCTTGGCATCGTCGTCGCAGTCGCCGTCATCCTGTGGATCCGTTCACGGGAAGAGCGTTCGGCATCGCTCCGCGCGACCCGCGCGTCGATAACCACGATGTACAGGGCGGTAGCGAGCTACCGGGCCGATCATGCGGGGGCATGCCCGAAGGAGCTCAGCGAGCTCGTCGTGGGCGGCTACTCGCGGGATGTTCCGCTCGACGCCTGGGGCCGCCCGCTGCGGCTCACATGCCCGGGGCGGCGCGATCCGCTCGGGTTCGAGATCTCCAGCGACGGCCCGGACGGGATCCCAGGAGGGCTCGACCGAGTCGAGTAGGTCCCGTGATCGGGTATCACACCGCGGGCACATCTTCCCGAAGGTCGGACTAGGATGCGTGGCACAAAAGGAGACATGGAGATGAAGACGACGACCATCCTCAACCGCGTGAAGCGCGCTGCCTGCGCGACCTTCGGGAGCGCGTGCCGTGTGCGTCGCGCGGCCTCCCGCGGCGTCACGCTCATCGAAATCCTCATCGTGCTCGCGATCGTCGGGCTCATCGCCGGCGGCGTCGCGGTCGTCGCCATCCCGAAGTACGCCGAGGCACAGAAGAAGCAGGCGAAGAACGACGTCATCGCGATCCACCCGGTCGCGGAGAAGTGGCGCGTCGACCACCCCGGTCAGCAGTGCGTCACGGTCGAGCAGCTCCGCGCGGAGAAAGAGCTCGCGGCCTCGTCGAAGCTCACCGATCCGTGGGACACCCCGTACGCGATCCGCTGCGCGGACGACGAGACCTACGTCCTCTCCTTCGGCCCCGACAAGAAGGAAGGCACCGCGGACGACATCAGGATCCCGGACGACGGTCACCTCGGGAAGTGACGGCGTCGTAGTTCTCGATCCCTGATCCCAGGTCCTCGATCCTCAGCAGGAGAGGCGAGCGCAGAGCGAAACCCGAACAGAAGAAGAGGCAGTCGTGATGAGTCTCGTGTCCTCCATCAGCAGCGTTCGAAGAGAAGAGGAGAGGCTCCGCCTTTGCCTCTTCTCTCGAGCTGCGAAGCGAGGACGCTTCCGTCGTGTGCCGAGTCGCGCGATGACGCTCATCGAGGTGCTCATCGTGATGGCCCTGATCGCGCTCATCCTGAGCGCGGTCGTGATCGGGTCGGGGCAGATGTCCTCGTCGCGGCTCCGGCACTCGTCGACGATGATCACGGGGGCGATCCGCGTCGGGTTCTCGCGGGCGACGGCATCGTCGAAGACGGTGCGGCTCGTGATGGACTTCCAGGACAACGCCATCTGGCTCGAGGAAGGCGATCAGCCTCACCTCGTCCAGACGAAGGACAAGTCCGGCACCGGCGGCGCTGCCGCCGCCACTGTGATGGAGCAGGAGTCGCTGGAGGAGTCGGGCCGCATCCTGAAGGGCCCGACGGCACCGCGCACGAGCTTCCGGGAGATCGACGCGATGGGGCTCGTCGCGTCGGATCCCGGCAAGGGACACAAGCCGCTCGAGCGCGGGATCAAGTTCCGTCAGGTGCAGACTGCACACGACTACGAGCCGCGCACGGAGGGGCGCGCCTACCTCTACTTCTGGCCTGGCGGGCAGACGGAGCGCGCGGCGATCCAGCTCAAGATCGGTGACAGCGGCGACGAGAACCGTACCGTCACGCTGATCGTGGCGCCGCTCACCGGCAAGGTGACGATCAAGGACGGCGCCGTGGAGATGCCGCAGCCGCAGGATGACAGCGAGGCTTCCGACCGCGAAGACCCGGGGGCGTTCTGATGCGGACCGGCACCGCGAAGTCCCAAGTTGCTCGCTGCAGGGGGCATGGCGCGCGCCGCTCTCGCGGGGGCTTCTCCCTCCTCGAGGTCATGGTCGCGATCGCGATCCTCGGGCTCACGCTCACGGTGATCCTCTCTGCGCAGGGCGGGCTCTCCGCGTCGAACCGCAGTGCTGCGAACATGGGGCAGGCGGTGCAGCTCGGGCGCTGCAAGATGACCGAGATCGAGGAGCAGCTCCTCAAGCTAGGCTACCCGGAGATCGATCAGATCGAGACCAGCGTCCCGTGCTGCCTCGAGGCGACCCCCGAGGCTTTCACCTGCGACTACAAGATCGAGAAGGTCGAGCTGCCGAACATGAGCCCGGGCAGCACGGGTGGCGACGGCGGCCTGGCGTTCGGTGCGGCCGCCCCGATGCTCCAGCAGAACGCGGCAGGCGGGCCGGGGCTCGACCTCAATTTCGACGGCGGCCTCCAGTCCCTCGGCACCACGCTGATGGGGCAGATGCCGGGCGCCGGTCCCGGCGGTGCGGGGGCCGAGGGGCTCCTCGGCATGGTCATGAGCTTCCTCTACCCGTCGATCAAGCCGATGTACGAGGCGAGCATTCGCCGCGTCACCGTCACGGTGCGATGGAAGGAAGGACCGAACGAGCGTGAGCTCCCGCTCACGCAGTTCGTGACGAACCCGCAGCGAGGCGGCTTCGCCGGGAGCGCGCTCTTGCCCGACGGCGGCGCGATGGACTTCGGCACGGGCGTGCCGGGGATGCAGGGGACGCCGGGCATGGGGCCCGGCACGGGCATGGGGCCCGGCACCGGCACCGGTGCGCCTGCCGGCGGAGGGTTCCGATGATCGGCGCCCGCGTTCGCCTCACCCGACGGCGCGCACGCTCGCGCGGCATGACGCTGCTCGAGATCCTCGTCTCGCTCGGTGTCATGGCGATGATCTCGCTCCTCATCTACGGCGCGTTCGACTCGATGTCGCGTGGCCGACGGGGCGAGGCGCTGCGCGCCGACCGCGCGCGCCAGGGGCGCGATGCCGTCCAGCGCATCGCGCGCGAGCTCCAGAGCGCATACCTCTCGCTCCACACGCCGACGAACCAGGCGCTCATCACCCGTCTCACCGCCTTCTACGGGCAGAACAGCACCCAGTACGATCGCCTCGACTTCAGCTCTTTTGCGCACCGGCGCGTGGTGAAGGAGGCGCGTGAGTCGGACCAGGCGGAGATCGGCTACTTCGTCGTGAAGGATCCCGAGGTCGACGGCAAGATGGACCTCGTGCGCCGCGAACAGGCGCCGATCGACTTCGACTACAAGCGCGGCGGCGTGGTGAACGTGCTCGCCGAGGACGTCGAGCGCTTCGATCTCCGCTACCTCGATCCGCTGACGGGGCAGTGGGTCGACACGTGGGACTCGACCCAGCTGATGGGCCAGCTCAATCGCCTCCCGCTCCAGGTTCGGATCGAGCTCGAGCTCAAGCCCGTCAGGAACACGCCGCCGTTTCGGTACGTCACGAAGGTGATGTTGCCGATTCAGCAGCCCTTGAAGTTCGGGATCCCGCAATGAGGACGCGGACCCTTCGCTCGCTGCTGGCTCGCCGGAGGCGGCTCGACGCTGCCGGTGTCGACGCGGCGACCCCCGCCGCGCCGGGGCGGCGCAAGCGCGCGAAGCGGCGCGCTCGCGAGCGCGGGATCGCGCTCGTGATGGTGATGGGCGCAGTCGCGATCCTCACCGTCATGCTCGCGGAGTTCCAGGACGAGACCAGTGCCGCGCTCGCCTCCGCGACCGCGCAGCGCGACGGCATCCAGGCCGAATACATGGCTCGCAGCGCGCTCAACCTGTCCAGGTTGCTGATCGCGAGCGAGCCCACGATGCGCAAGGCGATCTCGCCGCTCTTCATGCTGATGAAGCGCTCGCCGCCGCAGCTCCCGCTCTGGGAGTTCTCCGACCGGCTCCTCGGAGCGTTCAACGACCAGGAGTCGAGCGGCGAGTTCTCGAGGACCGCCGGCGTCGACATCTCCCAGGGCAAGAACCTCGGGATGCCGAACGGCCGCTGGGAGCTCTCGATCGTCGACGAGGACTCGAAGATCAACATGAACCTCGGCGCGGCGAACGAGATCGCCCACATTCGCCTCGCCAAGGAGATCATGGGCCTGATCTCCCCGATGCAATACGACGCGCTCTTCCAGCAGTCGGACAGCACCGGGCAGTTCGCGGACCGTGTCCAGACCTGCCAGGCGCTCATCGACTGGGCGGACGTCGACGAGCAGGCGTTCAACTGCGACCTCCGTCAGCTCACCGCGGCCTCGAGCGCGGGCATCGAGGACAACGTCTACTCGTTGATGCCGCGGCCCTACCGGCGGAAGAACGCGCCCTACGACTCTCTCGAAGAGCTCCACATGGTGCGCGGCGTGAACGAGGACTTCTGGGCCACGTTCGTCGACCCGGAACCTACGAACCCGAAGAAGCGCGTCGTCACGGTCTGGGGCCAGGGCGCGATCAACGTGAACACGGCGAACGCGCAGACGCTCCATGCGGTGGTCTGCTCTGGCGCGCTCCCGACGACGCCGATCTGCATCGATCCCAATCAGGCCGCGCTCTTCCTCACCGGTGTGACGATGGCTCGCGGCATCACGATGGGCGCTCCGCTGTTCGGCTCGCCGAAGGACTTCGTCGCGGCGCTCTCGGGTCAGGGGCAGCTCGGTCCGCTCCTCGCGGGAATGGGGATGCAGCCGGTCCAGTTCCAGTCGCCTGCGGAGTTCCAGAAGCAGATCACCACCGAGAGCAAGGTGTTCTCGATCTACGCTGTCGGGATCAAGAAGGGGTACCGCCGCGAGACTCGCGTGAAGCTCCATGCCGTCGTCGACTTCCGGAACGCGCCGGAGCTCGGCCAGGCCATGAATATGGCGGGCATGCCAGGCATGCAGGGGGCGGGTATGACCGGCGCAATGAACCCGCTCGGCGGGGCCACGGGGGCCACGACGGTGCCCGGCGCCGCTTCTGGGGCGATCGCCGCGGCGAACATGCCGAGCACGGGCGGTCAGATGCTCTACTTCAGGATCGAGTGACCGGCGGATGAGGCACGAGAGCGAACGTAGCGGTCAGAGCGAGCAGAGAATGCAGAGGTCCGAATGAGTACGTGGTTGGGCATCGACATCGGAACGACAGCGGTGAAAGTGGCCGCCGTCCGCTCTGCGTACCGCAAGACCCAGCTGATGGGGATCGCGAGCGTCGAGGTCGTACAGGCCGGCGGCGTCGCCGAGGCGATCTCGATGGCCGCCCGCGCCGTCATGGGCGAAAAGCAGGGGCTCGGAGATTCGATTGCCATCTCGATGGAGGGGTCGCGCGCGACGGTCAAGGTCGTCGGTCTGCCTGCGAGCGCGGCGACACAGCTCGGAGAGGTGCTGCCGTTCGAGCTCCAGGCTTCGCTCCCGTTCGATCTCGATGAGGCCGTCTTCGACTACCGCCTGCTCCCGGGGACACGCGAGAAGAAGGGCGAGGAGCTCGCCGTCCTCGTCGGCGTCGCGAAGACCGCCGAGGTGAAGGATCGGATCGATCTCGTAAAGGGCGCCCTCGGCGCGGAGCCGGAGCGTGTGGGGCTCGGGGCCTTCCCGATCGCCAACCTCGTCGGTCTCGTGCCCGCCCTCTCGGAAGGGGTCGTCGCGGTCGTGGACCTCGGCACCGTCTCGAGCGACGTCGTCATCCTCGCGAACGGCGAGCCGCTCTTCGGTCGCACCATCGGCCTCGGGACGAAGGGGCTTCCCGGCACCGCCCCGAAGCTCGCGCGCGAGCTCCGCACCACGATCGCGGCGCACCGGGCGCAGGGCGGCGAAGCACCGACCCGCGTGCTCCTCTGCGGAGGCGGTGCCTACGTGTCCGGCGCGGCGGCGTTCCTCTCGAGAGCGCTCGAGCTCCCTGTCGAGAAGCTCCCGCCGCCGCCCATCGATGCCCCCACGATCGCGCCGGAGCAGGGGCCGGCTCGCGTGCGAGCGCGGCATGGCCTGGATCAGGGAGCGAGTGCCGCTCCTCGCCGGCCTCGCCGCCGTCATCCTCGTGAGCTTCTTCTTCTCCGCTTGGGCGCAGCTCTATGCGAAGTCGAAGGAGAAGGCCGTCCTCGAGGCCGCCCTTGGCGCGGTCACCCAGGAGGTGCTCGGCGAGGAGACGACGAGCGCAGAGCGCGCGCGTGAGCTCCTCGGCAAGCAGACGGCCATCAACGATGAGGACCCGCTCCCGCACGCCGACGCCTTCGACGTGATGGTGAAGCTCTCGGAGCAGATCCCGGAGTCGATCACCCACGACATCGAGGAGCTCGACGTCCAGAAGAACCACGTGGTGGTCCACGGCGTCGTCTCCACCGTCGCCGACACGGAGACGATCCGCAACAACCTGAAGAACGAGCGCTGCTTCTCGGAGCCGAAGATCACTCGCACGAGCCAGATGGTCGGAGAGAACCGGCAGAAGTACGTGCTCGAGTTCGACCTGAAGTGCCCCGAGGATCAGAAGGGCGGCGAGAAGAAGTCCGCCGGCGCTACGGCGTCCGCCAGCGCCGCCCCGTCGGCAGGAGGGAAGTGAGATGGTGATCCCGATCTTCGAACGCTGGGGCCTCAACCCGCGGGAGCAGCGCGTGGCGTCCATCGCCGTGTACGTGCTCGGCTTCATCGTCTTCCTCGCCATCCCCGTCGGCCTCTCGTCACTCGTGTCGAGCCGCGGGACGGAGAACGAGGAGCTCAAGGAGGCGCTCGCGGCGGTCAACGGCGCCCGCGCCAAGATCCACGACCGTCAGGACAGGAAGAACTCGATCGCGACTCGCTACCAGAAGAAGACGCCGCAGCTCGGCGGCTTCCTCGAGCAGCACGCGAGCTCCGCGGGCGTCCAGATCGCGGACTCGGTCGATCGCCCGGACGTGAACCACGGCAAGCAGTACGTGGAGCGGCACACGGTGATCCACCTCAAGAATGGGGGCATGGGTCCGATCGCGAGGTTCCTCGAGTCGATCGAGAAGAGCGAATACCCGGTCTCCGTGACGCGGCTCAACATCCGCAAGCGCGCCGGCGAGGCCGACTCGTACGGGCCGGTCGAGATCGGCGTCTCCGCGTTCGACCGGAACGTGCCGTCGACCTCGACGCCGTCGCCGGAGGGCGCTGCGAGCGCCGGGAACGGTACGAAGTGATGGAGAAGCTCAAGGCGTTGCTGAAGCGGATCGGGCCGAAGCTCGGCTATCCGGCGTTCTACTTGTTCTGCCTCGTCATCTTCCTGGCGTGGACGTTCCCGTACGAGAAGGTGAAGGATCGCGTCGTCGCCCAGTTCAACGCCCAGCAGCGAAACAGCGCTCACCCGCAGGAGCTGCAGATCGACGATCTCGACTCGTCGTTCCTGACCGGCGTGAAGATGAAGGGCATCCGCCTGATCTCTCCGGCGTCCGAGCCGGGCAAGCCGCCGAGCGTGCTCTCGATCGACGAGGCCCGCGCGCGGATCTCGGTCCTCGGGCTGCTCGCCGGAAACAAGGAGGTGAGCTTCCGTGTCGATGCGTTCGACGGGACCATCGACGGGACCTTCGAGGACAGCGGCAAGGCGCGCGACATCGACATCACCTTCGACGGCGTCGACATCGGCCGCATCGACATGATCGCGGCGAACATCGGGTTCCCGCTCGAAGGCAAGCTCTTCGGCACGATCACGCTGAACCTCCCCGAAGGGAAGGCGTCGAAGGGCAACGGCAACATCGCGCTCGAGATCCGCGAGATGAACGCCGGCAATCGGAAAGAGCTCACCATCAAGACGCCGATGGGGCCCTTCACGCTCCCGAGGCTCAAGGTCGGTACCTTCAACGTCAACGGCGAGGGTGAGGACGGCGTCCTCAAGCTGTCGAAGATCATGGCCTCGGGCGGTGACGTCGACGTGAACGGCGACGGCAGGATCCAGATGCGCGAGGTCGCCACCGACGCGCACCTCGACGCGAACCTCAAGTTCAAGATCAACGACAGCTATCGCAACAAGGACGACAAGACGAAGCTGCTCTTCGGCGCGCCGGGCTCGAAGGAGAAGCCGATGCTCGAGATGGATCCCAAGATGAGCCGCGCGAAGACGGCGGACGGCTTCTACGCGCTCCGGGTCGGCGGCACGCTCGGGAAGCCGGACGTCCAGCCGGGGAGCGGCGGCGGGGCCGCGGGCGCGGGGACCGGCGGCTTCAACTTCAAGTGAAGGATCCTGCTGCCATGCTCGTCGGTGTCATCCATCTACCCGCGCTGCCCGGGAGCCCCCGGTCTTCGCTCTCCGCGAGCGAGTGTGCACGCTCGGCGGCGACCTGCGCTCGCGTGCTCGCGAGCGCGGGGTACGACGCGATCATTGTCGAGAACTTCGGCGACGTGCCCTTCTTCGCCGGACGTGTGCCCGCCGTGACGGTCGCCGCGATGACCGCGTGTGCGCTCGCCGTGCGCGAGGCGGCCCCGGACGCGGCGCTCGGGATCAACGTGCTCCGCAACGACGCCGAGTCGGCGCTCTCGATCGCTGCGTGCACGGATGCGCGCTTCGTGCGGGTCAACGTGCTCACCGGGGCGCGGGTGACGGACCAGGGCGTGATCCAGGGAGACGCCGCACAGGCGCTCCGCCTTCGCCGTGCGCTCGGTGCCGACTCGATCGATCTCTGGGCGGACGTCGACGTGAAGCACTCGGCGCCGCTCGGTCCGCCGCGTCCGATCGCGCAGGAGGTCGAGGACACGACGAAGCGCGCCATGGCCTCGGCGGTGCTCGTAACGGGCGAGGGGACGGGCAAAGGCGTCGACGTCGAGAAGCTCGCGGCGGTCCGACGTGCTGCGGGCACGACGCCCGTGCTCGTCGCGAGCGGCGCGACGATCGAATCGCTGCCCTTGCTCGCGAGACACGCGTCGGGCGTCATCGTAGGAAGCGCGCTCCGCGTGGGCGGCATCCCGGGCGGGCCCATCGACGCGACGCTCGCGCGGTCGTTCGCGGACGCCTTCCGCGCGGCGTTCGGCAGCGGCGCCTGAGTCGGGCGCTGGCGCGGTCAGAACGCGCCGGCGACGCCGACGTACGAGGGGCCGAGCACCGCCCGGACGTGCTCCGGTGCAAAGGTGGAGATCGGATGCTTCGCGGGCGCTGCCGAGGTCTCCTTCTTGTCGTTCCCGGACATGAGTAGGCCCACGACGCCGACGGCCGCCCCGACGCCGCCGGCGATGAACGCGACGTTGGAGATGTTGCCGAGGGTCCTCGTCGAGTCGAGCTCGTCCTGCTTGCTCGCGGGACACTGGTTGTTCGGGCACGCGTCCTTCAGCTCGCTCGTCTTCGACCAGCTCATCAGGCCGGTGACGGCGCCGATGCCCACGCCCACCACGGCAAGCCCGAAGCCGCCGAACATCAGGACCTTCGGAGTCGAGCTACCCTCGCTCTTCGGCACGGGAGCCGTGATGGGCGGCGGCGTGGAGGGAGCCTCCTCGACGTGGAGATCGATCGTGACCGTCTTCGTCTCGTGCTCGGCGATGGTGACGTCTTGCGTCCTCTCGACCGCGCTGGTCTTCACCACGACGACATGCGCGCCGGGATTCACCTTCCGCGGGGCGCTGGCCGCTGCGGGCGGGATCGGCTCGCCGTCGATCGTGATCTGCGGCGTCTGGTTCGGGGGCGCGTTTGCGAGCGCGACCTGGATCGAGGGGATGCGCGCCGTCAGATCGTTGTTCAGCGTGTCGGCGGCCTTGCGGGCAGCCGAGAACGGCGCCGGCTCGTTCGGCTTCGCCGGGGTTCGGATCACGCGTCCGAGGGTCTCGCGAGCCTCGAGGAGCATCCCGAGGGCGACCTGCGTGCGGGCGACCTCGAGGCCGGTCGTCGGGACCTTCATGATCGCGTCGGCGGCCTCGTAGCTCTTGAGGGCGCCCTTCACGTCGCCCGCATCTCGCTTCTTGTCGCCCTCATCCATCAGGCTGCGCGCTGTCTCGCGATCCGCGAGGCTCTGCCCGAATGCGTGGCCCGAAGCGGTGAGGAAGAACGCTGCAGCGAGGACGGCGCAGGCCTGCTTCACCACGCTCCGACCCGCGCCGATGTGCTGTTTGGTCTCGTTCGTCACGCGCATCGTCAGAAGCCTCGATCGACCTTCGTGCTCGTCGGCGCAGTCGGCGCCACGGGTTTGAGTTTCGGCGCGGGCGCCGGCGGTGGCTTGTGCGAAGTGGTCGCCGTGTTCGTCACCGGTCGCGACGTCGTCCCGTCAGCACGGGCGGTCGACGTCGATGCGGTCGGCGGAGGTGTCGTCGTAGCGCTCGACCCCGGGAGGTCGATCGCAGGGGGCTCGTTCGTCGCGGTCGGTTCGACCGGCGCCGGCGCTTCCACATTCGTCGCGGTCGCCGTTGCCGTCGCGGTCGCCGTTGCCGTCGCGGTCGCCTCGACGCGGCGAGCGTTCGTCGCGCTCGTCGACTTGCCTTCCTTCGTCACCGCCGTGACGATGAGGATCGCGCCGATCACGCCGGCGGCGACCGAGACACCCAGGGCCGCTGCCGCGAGGTAGCGGCGCCGGCGCGGGCCGTCGTCGGCGCCGGGCACCTGGGACAGGTACTCCATGTTCGCCGAGCCGAGTGTCGCCGAGCTCGGGACCTCGCCCGTGCCCATCGAGCCGCTGACTCTGCTCGGCGCGGACGGTGTCTCGCCCTGGGCGATCGGCACGAGGTTGCGCGCGCTCGACGTCATCGCGGGGTGTTGCCCCGCCATCGTCTGGACGTAGGGCGTCAGCGACGAGGCGGGCTGACCGCTGTCGCGCTTGCGAGCGTTCTCCAGCGCAGCGTCGACGGCGCGCTTGCGCGCGGCCTTGCGGTCCGCGAGGAGCTGCGCGGTGTACTGGGCGACGATCGCGGGGGTCGTGGGCTCGTTGATCTCCACCATCGCGCCTTCGAGCGCGAGGTTCAGCTCGAGCGCGGTCGCGAAGCGAGCGTGCGGCTCGTACGCGAGAGCGCGCTCGACGACGGCACGGAGCACCTCCGGGAGCGTGTACGGGAGCGCCGGCGGGCGCTGGCCGCTGGTGAGCTTGTGGAGGGTCGCGACCTCGTTCGGCCCGTCATACGGCGGGTTGCCGGTGAACATCTCGTACAGCATCGCGCCGAGCGCCCAGACGTCGGCGCGATGATCGAGGGCGCGTCCGAGCGCCTGCTCCGGCGCCATGTAGCGGATCTTGCCCTTGAGCTGCCCGGCGCTCGTCTCCTGCGAGACGCGATCGCGAGCCTTCGCCACGCCGAAGTCGATGATCATCGTGGCGCCGCTGTTGGCGACGAGGATGTTCTGGGGAGAGACGTCGCGATGGACGACTCCGAGGTGTTTGCCGTCGCGGTCCGTGAGCTCGTGCGCGGAGTGAAGGCCGGCCGCGGCGTCGGCGATGATGCGCATCGCGATGCCGGGAGGGACGCGCTGCTTGCGCTGCTCCGCTGCGCGAAGGACCTTCGAGAGCGAGTCGCCGTCGACCCACTCCATGACGATGAAGTAGTTGTCCTGATGCTCGCCGACGTCGAGGATGCGCGCGACGTTCGAGTGCTCGATCTTGGATGCGATGCGCGCCTCGTCGAGGAACATCTCCTGGAAGCGCGGATCCTGCGAGTACTGGGGCAGGATCATCTTGATGACCACCATGCGCTCGAAGCCGAGGCGGCCGCCGAACCGGGCGAGCCACACCGAGGCCATGCCGCCGTATGCGAGCGGGCACAGCAGCTCGTACCGGTCGAGCCGGTAGCCGGGCTGGAGTTGCGTGGGATCCATCTCCCCCGGCAAGTATCGCCTGTCTCCTGCGGGCAAGCGAGAAGTTCGAGCGCACACGTGGAGGTGGGAAAGACGGGGCGATCAGGCGCTATCCCGCTCCGATGGACGTTCGCGGGCCGGCCGGGCGACAGGGAGAGATCGCAGACACGCGAGGAGCCCGGTGAAGATCACCGGGCGCTCGGACCGCCTCGGCCCCTACGACGAGCGCTCGCCTCGGTGGCCCCAGACGGCAGCCTTCTGCTCATCGGTGAGGCTTGCCGCGCGCTGTCGCAGTCGCGAGAGGAGCGCCTCACGGTCGTTGGGAGCGGGCACGCTGCGCGCGGTCCCTTCCAGCGAGCCGGGCAGGCTGGTGATCGGCTGCGGGCGCTCGCTCGGCGTCGCGGTCACCGGGGCCGGGGCCGACGCCGCCGGTGGCAGGCTGCTCGCCGCGGCGGGCGCGATCGTTGCCATCGCGCTCGAGGCCTCATGGGCTTCGTTCGCGGCCGAGGCGAGGACCTCTGCGGACGGCGCGACCGTGTCGTGCGCGTGCGCCGGTTGCGATTGAGACTCGTGCGGCGGCGCGCTCGGTCGCTCGGTCCCGCGAGCCGGCGGCATCGAGCCACGGCGGTCGATCCTCGTCGCTCGCGCGTGGTCGACGGGCGGCGGCGGAGGCGTGGGGGCGGTGAGCGCCTCCGCGAGCACCGAGTCCGGCGGCGCCGTGGGGTGCCGGGGCGGCACCGATCGCCTGGGCGGCGCCGGGCGCGAGGAGGCGACCTGCGGTGCAGGCTGCGGCGGTGCGGGCGGGGGAGGCTCCGGCGGCGCCGACGGCGGTGCGGGCGGGGGAGGCGAAGGCGCCGTCGGGAGCCCCATGTCTCCTGCCAGGCGCGCCTCACGGATCGCCGCCGCGCGATCGACCAGGGCCTTCGACTTCGGATCGAGCCGAGTGAATCGGAGTGCGAGCCCCGGTTGGCCCCGGAACGCGCTCTCCTTGTGTGCGAGGACGCGGCCCTCGCCGCGGAGGACGGTGGCGCCCGACGCGAGCGTGACTTCGAAGCGAAGGATGACCCCGGTCGGACGCGAATGCGCGCCGATGAGGATGACGCTGGTCTTGCCGACGGTCTCGAGCTCGCTGTCGAGGAACGCCTCTTCCGTGTCGTACGGACGCACGATGCGGACAGCGACGGGAGGGCGAGCGTTCTCGGCCACGGCTTCAGGCTAACACGCACGCGTGGTAGACGGGCGGCCACGATGTCGAAGATCCTCGTGGTTGGTTCTGGATCCCGTGAGCATGCGCTCGGCAGTGGGCTCGCGCGCGGAGGGAGTGGTCACGAGCTCCTCTTTGCCCCGGGCAATGCCGGCACGCTCGCGCTAGGTCGGAACGTGGCTGTGCCCGCCTCGGACGTGCCCGCGCTCGTGGAGCTCGCCGAGAAGGAGCGTGTCGATCTCGGGGGCGGCGGCCCCGAGCTTCAGAACACGCTCGGCCTCGTCGACGCCCTCGCGCAGAAGGGCATCGCCGCGTTCGGCCCTTCGCGCGCCGCCGCGCGTCTCGAGGGGTCGAAGGCCTTCATGAAGGACATCTGCAAGCGCGCCGGCGTCCCCACCGCATCCTACGCGGTTTTCGATGACGCGGAGGCCGCGAAGGCGCATGTCCGTCAGGCTGGCCGTCCGCTGGTAGTGAAGGCCGACGGCCTCTGCGCCGGCAAGGGGGTCGTCGTCGCTTCGACCGTGGACGAGGCGTGTGAGGCCATCGATCGGATGATCTCGCAGGGCGAGCTCGGCGACGCCGGGCGTGTCGTCGTCCTCGAGGAGCTGCTCCCCGGGGAGGAGGCGAGCTTCCACGTCGTGTGCGACGGGACGCGTGCGATCCCCCTCGTCGCCGCGCAGGACCACAAGCGCGTCTTCGACGGCGATCGTGGCCCGAACACCGGCGGCATGGGAGCCTATGCGCCCGCGCCGGTCGTGACGCCCGCGATCGCCGCCGAGGTGATGACGGCAATCGTCGAGCCTACGCTCCGCGCGATGTCCGAGGCCGGTGCGCCCTTCCGCGGCGTCCTCTTCGTCGGCCTGATGATCGATCAGGGCAAGCCGCGCGTGCTCGAGTTCAACGTCCGCTTCGGTGATCCCGAGACCACGGTACTCGTGCCGATGCTCGACGGTGACTGGTTTGCGGTCCTCGACGGAGCGGCGAGGGGAGACCTCTCCGGCGTCGCGGCGAAGACGAAGCCCGGCGCCGCCCTCGCGGTCGTGATGGCGTCGGAGCGCTATCCGGCTTCACCGGCGACGGGCGATCGAATCGACGGGCTCGAGGCGACGTCGCCGGAGGGGGCATACGTGTATCATGCAGGCACCAAGCGTGACGGCGACGCGGTCGTCACCGCGGGCGGCCGCGTGCTCACGGTGGGCGCCCAGGCGGCTTCGCTCGCGGAGGCACGTGACCTCGCCTACGCTGCGGTGAGCCGCATCTCGTGGCGCGGCGAACATCACCGCTCCGACATCGGGCACCGCGCGCTCGGCTGAGCCGAGCCCGCGGGCCTAAGGACCGGTCGGGCCGGCGTCGTCGACGGAGGGCGTGCCCGCGTCCTCGACGTCGTCCTTCACCGGAACGGCGAGCAGATGGACCGCGCGCCTTCGGTCGTAGCCGGGATTCGCCCCGCCATCCGCGTAGGTACGGGCGATCCGCGGATCGCCGAGCAAGAGGAGCGCGTAGTTCGACGCCGCCAGATAGTAGTCCGTCGGGACCGTCTGCGGCGCCGAGAGCTGCTGCACCTCGGCGAGGCTCTGGTCGACGGTGAAGCTCGCGCCCGCGTCGCCCGACGAACGAAGCGCGATCCGGAAGCCGTGGGTTCCGTACGTCGCCTCGATGCTCTGATCGAGCGTCAGGGTGACCGGCGCGCTCGCGTCGAAGAGTGGCGGGTTGGAGGCCACCGGTTGCTCGAGCGCGTACGCTCCACCGTCGAGCGGGCCGAACGTCACCTCGACGTCCTCGCCGTCGCCGCGGTTCGCCTCGAGCATGGTCGAGAGATGAATGATCTGGACGGGGAGGGACTGCTCGGTCGCTGGAATCGAGGGAAGCAGCGTCAGCGTGCGCGCGTGAAGCGAGCCGTGCGTGGCGTCGTAACCGGCCCCGCACTCGGCCTGGGGTACCCCGAGCGCTTGGAGGTACGCGCCACCACCGCAGCCCGCGATCGCGAGCATGCTCACGCTGTCCACGCCGAGGGGACTCGTGAGCTCGCCGGCCTCGTGGTACTCGAGATCCCGAGTGAGCTCGCCCTGAACCGGATCGAGGAGCTCACCGCAGCTCTTCCCTGCGCTCCGGGGGGGCGCCGCGGCGCCCTTGCGCTGCGCGGCGACGAAGACCTTGCCCGGTCGGCGATCGAGGGGTCCGATGCGAACCACGCTGCCCATCTCGACGCCGACGACGTTCGCCTGCGGCATGACCGTGCGGTCGGGCTGCGGGGGGAGGTCGGGGTAGTTCTCGAAGCAGAGACGGAACGCGGGGAAGCTCGCCGCGTGCACGATGACGACCCCGCTCGCGCTCCCTACCGAGCCGGCGTCCGAGGTGGGGGCGCCCAAGCCTCCATCGAAGTCGCCCGCGTCCACGTTGGTCCCGTCCCCGAACGCCGACTCGCCGTCGGCACCGCAGGCGGTTCCTGCGGCGACCGTCGCAATGGTGATCGCGATCGCCGCAGGCGTCCAAAGCCGTCTCACCCTCCGTCCTCCGTGTTCACCGCGCCCGAGTCGACACCCGCATCGACGGTCGTGGGATCGAGGACGGGGACCGCGAGCAGCTGAACGCGCCGGCGATCAGGGTTGGGCGCGCCGCCGTCGACCGTCGCCGGGACAGACGGATCACCGAGGAGCAAGAGGGCGTAGTTCGATGCCGTGGTGTAGTACGTCGTCGGGACGTCACGCGGAGACGAGCGACTCTGCACAGCGGCGAGTGACTGACTGAAGCTGAACTTCGGAGCGCCGTTGCCCTCGCGCGCTTCGATCCGGAAGCCGTGCGTGCCGTAGATCGATTCGTCGTTCTGGTCCACGTTCAGCGTGACCTGTTCGCTCGACGCGAGCAGCGCGGTGTTCGTGGCGACGACCGTCGGCAGCGGGCCCGACGCAGCGAGATCTCCGAAGGTGACCTCGAGGTTGGCGGTGCCCACCTCGGCCTCGAGCATCGGTGCGAGGTGCACCAGCTGGACGGGGATCGAGGATTTCGTTGCGCCTGCGGGGGATGTCGGCAGGTTGATGATGTTCGCGACCAGGTTGCCGCTCGTCGTGTTCCAGGTCGGACCGCAGGACGCTTCGTCGACATTGAAGCGGTTGATGAAGGCCTTGCTCCCGCATCCGGTGATCGCGAGCACCTGAACGCGGTCTCGCCCTAGCGGCTCGGTGAGCCCGAGCGGCCGACCGACGAGGGTGGCGACGTGGTAGTCGTTGTCTGGAAGGAGTGCCTGGGTGCCGTCTCCGAGGAGCTCGCCACACGTCAGGCCGGAAGGGTCTCCGGCGGCCGAGCGGCGCCGGACAGCGGCGCCGACGGCGTTCGCCTCCGGCACCCCCTTCGAGTCCGGCTGTGGGAGAAGGTTGGGGTGGTTCTCGAAGCAAAGGCGGAACGACGGGAACGTAGCGGAGTGAACGACGATGACGCCGGTGGCCGTCGGCGCGCCCCCGGTCGCCTCCCCGGAGGGCTCGTTCGCGAATCCCCCGTCGGACTTGCTACCGCCGGGGGTTCGCTCGGTACCGTCGTCGAGTCCAGTCGCGTCGAGCGACGAGCACGCTGCTGCTGCCGCGATCAGGAATCCCGCCGAGATCGTCCAGAGAGCGCGCTTCGCATGCGTCATGCATCTGCGACGATAGCATCGGTCGGGCCAAGCCCGGCGAGGGCAGAATGAGCGGGAAATCGGGCGCGAGCGACCGTATCGGGAGTGCCACCCCCATGGCCACGCTGTCATGGTCACGTGCCGTGGCAGGCTCCGGAGGCCGGGGCCGCACGCTCCCTCACGCCAAAGATGTTGCGGAAGATCGGGCGCTGGGGAATCCTTTCCGGGTGCCCGAAGCACACGCGGGGATGATGGTGACGCCCAGCGTCAGGCTGGTCCGCCCACTCGGCGAGGGTGGGATGGGAGCCGTGTGGGTCGCCGATCACCTCGCGCTCCGCACGCAGGTCGTCGTCAAGTTCATCGCGTCGGGGCTCAAGGACAGCAAGGAAGCGACGGAGCGCTTCTCTCGCGAGGCGGCGGCCGCGGCGCAGGTGAAGAGCCCGCACGTCGTCCAGACGTTCGACCACGGCTTCACGCCCGACGGCATCCCGTACATCGTGATGGAGCTGCTCGAGGGGCGCGACCTCGGCGCCTTCCTCGACACGGAAGGGCGTTGCTCGCCCCAGCTCGTCGTCGAGATCATCGCCCAGCTCGCCCGCGCGCTCGATCGTGCGCACGAGCGGGGGATCATCCATCGCGACATCAAGCCGGGAAACCTCTTCCTCTGCGACGGCGGTCGGGGCGAGGTCTTCGTGAAGCTCCTCGACTTCGGCATCGCCAAGGGGGTCGACGTTCCGCTCGTCGACAGCGGGACGAAGACGGGCGCGATGATCGGCTCGCCGTTCTACATGAGCCCGGAGCAGATCCTCGGCTCGAAGTCGCTCGATCACCGGAGCGACCTGTGGTCCGTGGGCGTCGTCGCCTACGAGGCGCTGACGGGGCTGAAGCCCTTCGACGCCGAGACGATGGGCGGGCTCGCGATCAAGATCCACTCCGAGCCGCTGCCGCTTCCGTCGACCAAATTGCCCGGTCTCTCGCCGGCGGTCGACGCGTGGTTCCACCGCGCCTGCGCGCGCGCAGTCACCGATCGCTTCGGCGCCGCGAAGGAGATGGCCGAGTCGCTCGCGGCTGCACTGGGCGGCGAGATGCCCCGATCCGTCGACCTCCCGCGATCGAGCACCGGCTCGAACCCGGGGCAACGCGTCGGCGAGCACGAAGCGACGCTCGTCGCGGGCGCAACCACCGAAGCCGGCATCGTCGCTGGAACGCCGGGCCTGGTCCGCACGGGCAATCCGACGCGCAATCGCGTTCTTGCCGTCATCGCGTTCGGCCTCGCGCTCTGCCTCGGGACGTTCGGCGTGGTGAGCGCGCTCCGCAAGAGCGACACGCGCGACAAGCCGGCGAGCGGCTTCGTGGTCACGGCCGATCCCGCTCCGGCGCATACGGGGACGGAGACGCCGCCGCCGATGCCGAGCCACGTCGTCGAGCCTGCGCCGACGAAGCTCGTCGAGCCTGTGCCGACGGATGGGACGCCGGCTGTTGCGAGCTCGAACACCCAGCCGTCGCCGCCGACGACGAAGGCCGCCGGCTCTCGTCCTCACGGCAAGTCGGCGGTGGGGACTTCTACTTCTTCGCGTCCTCCCTTACCTTCGGCGACGACGGCACCTGCGCCGCCCGCCCCCACCGGCCATGACATCTTCTAGACGAGCCCCGCGGGCTTCCGCGGTCGCTCTTCCAACACTCCTCTTCGTCCTCGGCCTGTCCGGTGCCGCGCACGCGCAGCGCACGGCGCAGGACATCGCCTCGGCGCGTCAGCTCTACAACGACGGCATCGAGCTTCGCGACAAGGGCGACATGAAGGGCGCGCTCGAGAAGTTCAAGGCCGCCCACGCGCTCGGCAACACGCCGCTGACGGGGATCGAGCTCTGCCGCGCCCACTCGGCGCTCTCGCAGCCCGTCGAGGCGCGTGAGGTCTGCCTCGGGGTCGGACGCATCGCGCCGCTCCCCGAGGAGAGCCAGCGCTCGAAGGACGCGCGGAACGACGCGGCTCGCCTGGCGGAAGCGGAGAAGACGAAGATCGGATCGATCCGGATCAAGGTCACCGGCGTGCCGGCGGGATGGCAGCCCACCGTCGTGGTCGACGGGGCGACGGTGCCGGCCGCGGCGCTGAACGAGCCGCGCTCGGTCAACCCGGGCGTCCACACGATCACGGCGAAGGTCGGGAGCGGGCCCGAGACACGCGCGACGCTCGAGACCCACGTGGGGGAGACGAAGGACCTCGAGCTCGGCGTCCAGCCGCCGCCCGAGAACGAGAAGCCCGAGCCGGTGACGGGCGCCGGTTCGCAGCCGCAGCCGCGTGAGAAGAAGAAGAGCAACACGTTCGCGACGGTGAGCTTCGCCGTCGCGGGAGTCTCCGCGGTCATCGGGACCATCGCAGGCCTCTCGGCGATCTCGGGCGAGGGCGATCTCGACAAGGAGTGCGGGAGCAAGATCTGCGGGCGCGATCAGTGGGACGCGCTCGACTCTGCGAGGACCGCGGGCAACGTCAGCACCGTCTTCTTCGTCGTCGCCGGGGTCGCCGGCATCACGGGCCTCGTCTCGACGATCGCGTCCGGCTCGAGCAAGTCAGGCAGCCTCCCGCCGCAGACGGCGAAGGCTCCTGTCTCGAGCTCGAGCTCGAGCTCGAAGTCGAGCTCGAGCTCGACGATCAAGGTCACGCCCGTCTTCGGACTGGGAGGGGCAGGGCTCAATGGCTCCTTCTAAGCGACGCCTCTTCTCGGTGCTCGCCGGTGCGTGCGTGACCTCGCTCGTGCTCGCGTGCAACGGGATCATCGGCCTCTCCGACTGCAGGGGCGGCGAGTGCAGCGGCGGGGGCGTGTGCGGAGACGCTGGCGGTTTCGATGTCTCCGTCGTCGGCGCGTCCGACGGAGGGGCTTCGGACGCGATGGTCGATGCGTCCGGGACGTTGCCCGTGAGCTGGGCAGCGTGGCCGATGCCGAACTACGATGCCGGCGGTACGACCGACAACCCGATGGGGTACACCGCGGTCACCGATCAGGGGTGGCAGGACAACGTCACGAAGCTCGTCTGGCGTCACCCGATGCCGGTCGAGGCGAACAACGCCACGTACGAGCAGGCGCTCCAGATCTGCGCGGCTCCCTGGCGTTTGCCGAGCCGCATCGAGCTCGTGACCTTGCTCGATCTCTCTCAATCCGGCGCGAGGGTGAACCCCGTGTTCAAGTCGCCTAGCCCCGGCATGCAGCAAGGGGCGCACTGGACGTTCTCCGAGGTCCGCCCGTTCGACCCGGCGAAGCGTGAGCACTGGGTCGTGGATTTCGGCGGCGGTGGCCTCGCGAAGAGAGCGGAGCTCGGCGATGCAGCAGCCGTGCGCTGCGTGAAGGGAGGCACCTGATGCAGTCACGCGTGCGCTTCGCGATGCGCGGTCTCGTGCTCGGCGTCCTCGTCGCGGTGCCCGTCTCGGCGGATCAAGAGCCGGGGGCGCCGAACGGGCAGTACGAGAACTTCACAGGCGACGATCGGCGCATCCGGGACAAGAAGACCGGGCTCCGCTGGGAGCGCTCCGTCTCGGCGTCGCCGGTCGACTTCGAGACGGCGAAGTCGATGTGCACCGGCGGTCTTCGCCTGCCGACGTTGAAGGAGCTCCTCACGCTCGTCGACGAGCAGCCGCACCCCGCCTACGACCTCAAGAAGAACGCCAACGTCCTCAAGTACATCGACCGGGAGGCGTTCGGGGCGGAGACGCCCATCGATCGCGCGTACTGGACCTCGTCGATGGATGGAACGTCGAAGGCATGGACGGTGGACTTCGGCAGCGGTGAGACGGTGGCGACTCCCACCGTGGACGGCCGCTACGTGCGCTGCGTCCGGTTCCAGTGATCCGTAACCACGCACACGGCTGCGCCGTGCGCGACGTCGCTTTACGCGGGCGCCCGAACGGTGCCAGAGTGCGCGGGCCATGGCCGAGATCGCACCGCTCACGCCGCTCCGTTACGACCTCTCCCGCCTCGCCGCGCCCGGCGACTTCGCGAAGGTCGTCGCACCGCCTTACGACGTCATCGACGCTGCGCAGCGCGCGGCGCTCGCGGCGCAGCACCCGCACAACGTCGTCAAGCTCATCCTCCCGGAGGGCGAGGGCGACGCGAAGTACGAGAACGCGCGCGAGCTCTTCACCGCGTGGCGCGAACAGGGCGCGCTCGTCCGCGACGACGAGCCGGCGTTCTACCGCTACGAGCAGACGTTCACCCCGCCGGGCGGTGGCAAGCCCCTCACGCGGCGCGGCTTCCTCGGCCTCGTGAAGGTCGTCCCGCTCGACAAGGGCATCGTGCTCCCGCACGAGCGCACGCTCTCGGGCCCGAAGGAAGACCGCCTCAAGCTCTTCCGCGCGACGCGCACGAACTTCTCGCCCGGCTTCATGCTCTATCGCGATCCGGAGAAGAAGCTCGACGCGGCCCTCGCCAACGGGACGGAGCTCGTGCGCTTCGAGACCGCCGACGGCATCGTGCACTCGCTCGCGAAGGTCACGGACAAGGACGCGATTCGCACGATCGTCAGCGGTGTCGCCACCTCGTCGCTCCTCATCGCGGATGGCCACCACCGCTACGAGACCGCGCTTCGCTACTCGCAGGAAGCGGCCGCCGCCGGCTCCTCCAGCGTGGAGCGTCCCGAGCACGCGTACTTCATGGTCTTCTTCGCGAACGGCGACGACCCCGATCTGGTCGTCTTCCCGACGCACCGCCACGTGCACTCGCTGCCGAGCTTCGACTTCGCCGAGGCGGTGAAGGGCGCGAGCGAGCTCTTCGACGTGACGCCGCTCCCGCCGGGGGCGAGCGCCGACGTCTACACGGACGCGCTCGCGAAGTCGGGCGCCGAACGTCCGTCGCTCGTCATCTGCGCCGGTGACGGGCGCGCCTCGCTCCTCGCGCTCAAGGACGGCGTCGATCTCGCAGCGCACCCGATCCTCGGCAAGCGCGTCGCCGAGCTCCGCAGCACCGACGTCGCCCTCCTCCACATGGGGATCTTCGAGCCGGTCCTCGGCATCACACCCGAGGCGCAGGCCGCGAAGACGAACATCTGGTACGTGCAGGATGCCGCCGCCGCGCTCGCCGACCTCCGGGCCAACAAGGGCCAGACGCTCTTCTTGATGAACGGGACGCCCGTCGCGCAGGTCCGCGCCGTGGCCGAGGCCGGCGAAGTGATGCCGCAGAAGAGCACCTTCTTCTTCCCGAAGGTCCTGACCGGCCTCTGCATCCACACGCTCGAGGGCGACCGCTCCGTCACGAGCGTCTGACCCGGCCTTGGCGTCTCGAGGTGCGGGAGCCGATCTCCCGCCCTCGAGCACGTGCCAAAGGGGGAAAGCAGGGCAGGGGGCCGTCCACCGCGCGCCCCCGCGCAGGCGGTGCGCCTCGCGCGTTCCATCCGCGCGCGTCGCCAGGACGCGGGACGTCCGAGCTCGCGACCGCGCGCGGCCAAAAGCCGCTCGTGGGTGCTCGGGCGGAACTGGTGGCGTCGTTCTGACCACCTCTCGTGACCCGCGGCCTCGACCGCTGACGAGCTCGCGCTGACGGAAGTCCGGCACTAGTCATGCTGGTTTCCGCTGGCTAGGTTCCGCAGAAGAAGCTGCGGCCCGTTCGCACCCCGTCCGTCGACGGGAAGATCTCCGCGCGCGGCTCCCCATGAAGCAACTGAACGAACCGGACGATAGAAAGTGGAGAGAGAGAGCTCGAGGACCCCATCGAGCTCTCCTATTTGGCTAGTTTTGCCGGTAGCTTCGCGATAATCACGAAAGGGTAGACGTAGATTCGGCGGGCCTCACGTCCGTCAGGCGGACACCCCAACAGCCCCGATTGAGAGGTCGAGCACATGTCCGAGAAGAAGGGTCCCGCGCGCGAGAAGGAAGAGGAGCAGGTCCAGTTCGGCGACGAGCTGGGCCATGGCGCGCACGTGGCGCGCGATCGAGTACCAGCTGTCCAGGATCACCTTGTCCGACCGGCCGAAGCCGATGTGGTCGGGCGCCACGCACCGGTACCCCGCCGCCGCCAGTGCGGCGACGAGGTGGCGGTTCAGGTAGCTCCAGGTCGGCATGCCGTGCATCAGCAGGGCGACCGGGCCGTCCGACGGACCGGCCTCCACATAGTGCATGCGCAGGCCGTCGATCTCGACGTAGCGGGGCGCCCACGGATAATCGGGCAGCCCCTCGAACGCGGGCTCGGGCGCGCGGACGAAGGGGACGCCGGCGTAGGTCTCGTGCACTTCGAGCCGATCCGCCGGCGCGTGCGCCTCAGCCAGGCCAGTAGATATATTCATCGGCTGTCGTCGCCTTCTCTTCGAGCGTCTTGTCGATCGTCACCGGCATGGCGCCGGTGGCGGGGAACAGGGCCGAGCGTCCGCCGCGGCGGTGCTCGGCTATGGCCGCCTTGAGTTCGGCGACCTTGGCGGGGTTGGAGGCCGCCAGATTGGTCTGCTCGGTCGGGTCCACGGCGACATGGAACAGCCAGTCCTTCTTCGGATTGTCCGAGGTCTGGAGTTTCCAGCCGTCCTTGAGCACCGCGAGGTAGAAGCCGTCCTGCCAGAAGATGGCCTGGTGAGGCGGCGCGGCCGGCCGCGGGCCCATCAGCCAGGGGAGCAGGTTCTTGCCGTCGATCGGTCGGTCGGTGGGCGGCGTGGTCCCGGCGGCTGCGGCCACGGTGGGCAGGAAGTCGATGTGGCTG
>Ga0066256_1000954_pt1 | contig 48397 bp, 34 predicted proteins | sample ThiBio_1000_biof_FD_87107 | JGI IMG/M metagenome (GOLD analysis project Ga0066256, IMG submission 87107) | Wastewater bioreactor microbial communities from Cape Town, South Africa - Thiocy_expt_1000_biof (version 2) | ecosystem: Engineered > Bioreactor > Thiocyanate-remediating >... | reverse complement strand
CGCATCTTGCGATAGCCTCTGCCGCCAATTCTTCAAACGACGGCGACGACGAAACCCGGCTGTGCCGCCTATCGAACCTGCTGTCTTCGATATGGATTCGTACGGCCGAAAAGTGGAGGGCACCATGACTGCATCCGCCTCGGTTGAAGATAGCGCCGAACTCCGTCGAGTACAGGTAAAAGCTGCGCTGCTCGGCGCTTTTCATCCCTTGGAGCTTCTAGGGAATAATGCAGATAGCTCGATTCTGGCGTCGCTCTCCGATTGCTCCGAGGAGATTTTCATTGGTGGGACATACTTATGGTCACTGACACCGGACGCGCGGCGGTCTGCGCTCGCTTACTTGCCGCCGATAGGTCTGGAACGCCGAAAATTTATCGCTGAACTGCCCCGACGAGATGACGACCAGCTCGCCAAAGCTTTTCTCGAATGCCTCTCACCTCGACCACCCGCTCGCTTCGCAGGCTTACTGGCGAGCAAGGGCACATCGATCTCGAAATCACTGACTACAGCTGATGTTATCAGTCTGTTCCAAGCCATCCAACTGTTTACCGCTGCAGGGGTTTCTCTCCCAGATTGGGTGAGGAGGTCGGAGGTACTGACGAGCCTGCAGCGAGCTGCGACAATTCTTCAACAGAAAGATGCCACGCGAACGCTGATCGGTTCCGCTTTCAGGGGGCGGAAGCAAGAGCTTAAGGCGCTAAGCTATTTTGCTGAACCCGGTGATTTACTGGAGGGCAATCGAACCACGCCGCCGATGGAAATCGATCTAACCGATTTTTCTGCCGATGCGCGAGTGCCGGCACTCGCCGTGACGGGTATCGGAGGCGTCGGCAAATCCGCACTCATGGATCATCTGCGTCAGCAGTTGAGTAAGGTGCAGAACCTTACCGTCGCCGTATTTGATCTTGACCAAGTGGCGCTCCGTTCCGGCGAACGCGTCGCTTTGACGTTGGATCTCTTGCGCATAGTAGCTGTCGCTAAACCAACTCTGGCGCCGGAGATCGAAGCCCTCAGACAACAAGTTCGCGCTGAGATGTCGGATGCTCGCGAACATTACGATGCGGGCGGCAGTTCCATCCTTAGCGCCATCTCAGGTTTATCCCAATTGCCGTTTGGGTACGGCTGGAAGCTGTTGATCATCTTCGATACGTTCGAAGAGGTTCTTGTTGCTGGCGACGAGCGCGTTCGCCGGATCAGCGATTGGTTGTCGGTTCTTTCCGAAACCTTGGGCGAGGGGGTACTGCGGGTTATATTCTCGGGCAGGGCAGCCGAAACACTGAATGCCATAAGAGGAACAGGTATTGCCCTCAAGAGCGCATTAAGGCTCGGTGATCTCGGCGTTCGCGCTGGTCGCGCCCGGCTGCGAGACTTGTTCCGTGAAGCGGGTATTCCGCATCTTGATCTGGTCGGTTCATTGGTTGCCGCACATGGCTCAAACGCCTTGGTTCTTGAGATAATTGCGCGCTACTGCATCGATCGATCGTATGAGGACGTGCAGGCTTTTGCCAGGGAAACCCTCGCAGAATCGGCTGGTTCCGGCGCGAGAGGTTTTGGCGCTGAATATCGACAGCGGTTTCTGTATCGTCGTATCCTTGAACGGCTCCCAGATGTTGCGCTCCGCCAATTGGCATGCCCAGGCCTAGTTCTACGAAGGATTACGCCGCGCTCTATTGCCGAGGTCTTGGCAGAACCTTGTGGGCTGGAAACGCCGATGTCAGTCGCGCGGGCCGAAGAGTTGTTTGATCAACTGGCGCGTCAGGTTTGGCTCGTGGAGCAAGGTTCCAGTGCACGCGAACTGATCCACCGCGCTGATCTTCGCCGATTAATGTTACCGGCTATTCTCGCGGAAAAGGAAGCAATAGGCGTGGCGATGGCGGCGGCGGCTTGGTATGAGCGCTTGTCGGCATCCGATCCCGCAGCGGAACTCGACGCGCTTTATTATCGTATCATTGTCGATCCAGGGCTCCTTCCACAAGATGATGACCTTCTACGGAGACTGGCACTTCACCTGGGACCCGCGGTCGTCGACCTTCCCGCCGAAGTCCAGGCTCGCATCAAGGTCGCTACGGGTGAAACTCTCCGTGTGGAAGAAATCCTCATGCTTCGTGGCGACGCGCGGCTGACAGCCGTCAGTACACGTCAATCACGGCAGGTTTTCGAGGGTCTGGAATCGACAATCCTCTCGGAGGCAGGTGATCTCGAGCCAGACACATTCGAACCTCAAATCGAGGTCGCATCGGGCACAACGGCAGGTCGCTTCGAACCCATCGTTATGGCCAAAACCGATCGGTCCATTTCCAGCAGTTCGAGAACTATCGAAAAGTCTAGAGACACCCCGGATCTGATACGCGCCCAATTTGCGAATTGTGAATTTGGCGGTATTGCCGAACGTAACGCGGATCGCTTTGAGGAGTTCGTCGAAGCCTCCGAGACTGAAAACTGGTTCCCATTAGAGCGAAACCCTGCATGGCTGACCCTTTTGTCCGTCATGGTTTTCCCGGAGGAACGCCGACGGCATATCCAGGAGTTTCAGCGCATTCTGTTTAACCAGCCGAAAGCTTCCCAAGGACGCGAGGTCAAAGGCCCAGTAGGGCTGGCGTCTACCAACCAATCCCGCCTTCTCCTTCTCGCGGGATCCCTTATGAATATGTCCAAAAACCATGTCATCTGGGATCGCTGGGTCAACGAGCAACGATCAAGCTCGATGTCTGTTAACGGCACGATGGTCGATGTTTTGGAGGACTGGCGGCTGATGCTCACCTATCGGCTCCTCCCCGAAGTGCGGCCGCTGCTATCCCTAAGAGCTGTTGGTCCCCTCCATGTCAATCTGCTTGACGAAATAGCAAGACAGGCCGACGGCCCGGATGGTGATAGTCGCGCGGGTGTTGTCCGTGATTATTTGAAGCAATTAAGGGCGCTTACCTCGCCGACCATGAGCGAGGTGAATAGAATTGGCTCTTATCTTGCAAAAGATAGGGTTCCCTTCAATATCGACCGCGTCGAGCCAGACTTATACGAAGCGCTCCTCCCAGGCCGAATGCCGGAGCTACATGCTGCCTTGCGTCTCATTCTCGAACGTAAGAGCAAAGTCCGCAATATGTCAGACGCGGTAGCACAAGCTACGTCAGGCATCTCGTGGTGGCCGAGCGAACTCTCGCCGGACCGCTTTGAACGACGTCCGAATAGCACAATCGTCTCAGCGCTGATCACGATGACTGATGACAGTGGCCGTCTTCCGCATCTCGTAGAGGCTCTCGCTGAGGCAAACCCGTCGAATTCCCGCTTGCAGAGCCTCGCTCGGCTTTCGACGATGATCGTCGAGTGGCTCTCGTTCTCGAGAAATTCTGGCGACCTTGAGGAGCGATAAAAACGCGAATGGCCGTGTGCTAAACTTATCAATCACAAGCCTGGGTGTGCGAAGCTCGCAAGTTAGATGCTCGTTCGACCTCTCAATCGTTCATTGATGTAGACATCGCCCCTAGGTCTCACATTGCATGCTTCCGCCGGTGATTGAAAACCTCTAGAGGCTCTCTCGTTCTTGAGCCCGTTGTTTAAAACCAAACCTGTCCAGAGAGTCGCCGAGTGCATCGAGGATGTGCTTTGCGAAATGAAGGAGGAACTTCGTCTCAAAAGCATTGAGCCGCGCCTACTAAGTTTGGCGATGTCTAAGTATTTCCATAAAATAAGCGGGGTCAGCCCTTATACTGCTTGTGAATTAGGCGGTCGTAGCGCCATCTTACGTTGACTCGGCGATATCTCTGATAAACCATAGGGATTACGAGCTAGGCCGTGAAGCGTGGCAATCGGAATCGGATTGTGTAAGCGCCAATTTCCATAGCGCGCTGATTGTTAGGAAAGAAACGGAGGGGAGGTTGGGGAGTCGTGATAATCAGTTTGGCGCAGCTCCCTCAGCCGCTGGCTACCTCTATCAGGCGCGCTTAGCGCTGTTTTTGTGCATACCCTATGTAAACAGCGGAATCGAAGCTGAGGTTTCAGTCGAGCGACTGGATGACGTTTCGTTTGAAAGAGACGGAACGCCGATTGAGCTTCTTCAAACAAAACATCATATAGAACGGATCGCGAGTCTCACCGACGGCAGTCCGGATATCTGGAAAACTCTTCGGATATGGGCCGAAGCGGCAATGGAGGATCCTTCGCTCCCGTCGCGAGCGAGGCTTGTGCTCGTAACGACAGGTCAGGCTCCGCCGGGTTCGGCAGCCTCACTTCTTCGGCCGCACCAATCGTATGAGGCAGGAACAAAGCGCAATCCAAAACTTGCTAAGGAGATATTGACAGCGTTCGCCGAAAATTCAGACAACAAGGCGCTAAAATCTGCATTTTCTGCTTTTCTAGCGCTGTCTGACGCCATGCGGGCGTCATTACTGAGTGCAATTGAGATCCTTGACGGCCAGCCGCTGCTGACCGATCTCGGCGTTGAACTTGAACATGCTCTTCGACTCGTCGCGCCGGCCGGGAAGGCAGGGCTAGCGCGTGAGATGCTTGAGGGCTGGTGGTGGCCTCGCATATGTGAAGTCCTAATGGCCAGTCCCCCGGATAGGATACCTATCAGCGCGCTTGAAGCCAAACTCGATGATATACGAGAGCTTATCAAACGTGATGCTCTCACCACGGATTTTGAACATGCTGAGCCCAGCGACAGTGAAATTGCCGAGTATGATGGGTTTCGATTTGTCAAGCAGCTCCATGTGATAGGACTTGGTGGCAACCGCCTTCGCTTCGCAAAAAGGGACTATTATCGCGCATTCGTCCAGCGCTCGAAATGGACCAGGGAACACGTTGTTCTGGATGAGGAGCTGGAGAAGTTCGAGAAAAGGCTGGTCGAGGAATGGGAGCCTCGATTCTCTGCTATGTGCGACTCTTATGTCGAGAGCGAAGCAAGCGAAGTAAAGCTCAGGCAAGACGCGCAGGAGATATATTTCTGGGTCGAGACAGAAGCCAGGCTGCCGTTTCGGTCGATCACCGCGAAATTCCTCAATGTCGGCTCTTATCATATACTTGCCAACAACTTGAAGATTGGATGGCACCGGGATTATCTGCAGCTATGTGCAGAGGATACTGCAGATGGCTGAGAACCGACATTTCACGAAGCCTTGGCGTGACAGGCCGCTTGAAGAAGCCGCCCATTTCAATCCCGCGTTTTGCGGGGAGTTGATCGCCCGAACACTGAATGGCTACTGCAAACTCAGTCCAACTTCGCTGCCGTTCGCATTAACGTTTCTTGTCCTGCCTCTTGCTCTCCATCCTGGAACTCGGCGCGCGCTTCCTCGCAAGGCAAATACAGCCTTTGCGTCATGGGCAGGGGAGAACGCAGATATTCTGAGCACTGTGCCGGAACGCGTTCTGCGATTGCGACCAGTTAGCCGAGAAGCCTTGCTCTTTCTTTCGCAGCTTGGCGCGATCAGGGTCGATAAAGAAGGTGTGAGCACTGGCGAGCGACCGATGAGTATCAACGTCAAGCCTTCGGTCAGCACCGACGAGGTCGATGAAATCCGGCGGACCGCTGGTCTGCTCGGCCGCTGGTTCGCGCATCAATCGCAGTCAGGTGCTGTCTTGCAGACCACGGGGGTCGTCCTGCAGACGATGGGGATCAGAGTATGAGTCTACAAATTCGCGCCATTGCTATCTATTCGAAAGACGGCGAACGCAGGGATGTTCGCTTTAAACTCGGCGTATTGAACGTGGTGACGGGCGCGTCAAAGACAGGCAAATCTGCGCTGCTCGATATCGTTGACTATTGCTGGGGGCGGACTGAGTGCACGGTTGCGGAAGGGGAAATCCGGCGCGGTGTATCCTGGTTCGCTGTACTATTCGACAATAGCGGCGAGGGTATTCTTGTAGCGAGGAAGAACCCCGGTCCAGCCGTGAAAACGAGTGACGAGATCTATTTCCAGCGAAACGTCGAGGATTTTCCGGAGAATCCCGACGTGTTCGTCAAAAATTCCACGGCCGACGGACTTAGGGCCCGGTTTTCGGCCATCTTAGGTGTTGCCGAAAACCTTTACGTCCCAGAGCCTGGTGCAACGCGCCGCCCATTGGAAGCATCCGCTAGTCAAGCGATCTTCTTCAGCTTCCAAAGCCAAGATGAGATTGCAAATCGAAGATTGTTGTTCCATCGGCAGGGCGAGGAGCGAATTCCTCAAGCAATCAAAGACACTCTGCCCTATTTCGTTGGCGCAATGGGTGAAGACCACTACCTCAAGCAGAAGCGTTACGAGGACGCGCGTCGCCGACTAAGGACGTTGGAGCGAGAGTATTCTGAAGCAAAAGCCTTGGCAGACGAAGCTTCTGGCACCGCACGAAGTCTCCTTCAAGAGGCAAAGCGGGTCGGGCTGCTGCCTGGTGATGCAACAGCAGATTCAGTCGAAGAGGTAAGGAGTTTGTTGGTCCAGGCGGAGGCTCCTCGCACCCTAGCCTACGCTCAAAACGACGATCCGGCAGCCGATCTGACCGATCTAGAAGAGCGACGCAGGCGATTGCGAACAGAGCTGCAGGAGCTCCGAGACGAAATCAAGGATCTGCAGCGCCTCACGAGGGAAGCAACTGATTTCGAATCTGAGGCCCGAGAGCAACAGGCCCGATTAGCGTCTATCGGCCTTGTCGATGCCGCCGGCATAGGTCACGAGGTTTGTCCTTTGTGTGACAGCCATCTGCTTGTTCCCGTCCCCTCTGTAAATGAGATCAAGAAATCGTTGGCAGGCTTGGATCGCCAGCTGAATGCGGTCCGCCGAGATAACCCTCGCCTACAAGGTCAGATCGCTGAGCTTGAGGCAAAGCGAACAACGCTTGAGGCCGATTTAGGGTTGGTTCAGCGGGATATCACAACACGCATTGCCGATAACGAGCGCCTTCGCGTCGAGCAAGATCAATTTACGGAGCAAGCTCGAGTAGCGGGACGGATTGGATACTACCTGGAGAACGCGAAGGCGATATCCAATGACGATGGCGTTAGGCTTCAGATCGCGCGAGTACGAGCCGAAGTCACCGAGTTAGAGCGCGCGCTCGACCAAGAGGCTATGGAAGAAAGGCTGACAACTGCGCTAAGCCTCGTCGGCCGTGATCTTACTGAATATGCAGGTCGGCTCCAACTCGAGCACGGTGAGAACAGCTTGAGACTTGATCGAAAGAACCTGACCGTCGTGGCAGATACAGTCGATGGCCCATTGTCGCTCCCCCAAATCGGAAGTGGGGAAAACTGGGTTGGATACCACGTTGCCGCCCATCTCGCCCTCCACAAGCTGTTCCGCGCCCGCCGCCGCCCGGTGCCAGCCTTTCTGATGCTCGACCAGCCATCGCAGGCACATTATCCACCTGACAGAGATGTTGGGGAGATCACTGGAGGGGAGGACGAAGACCAAGCTGCAGTCGCGAGGCTATACCGCCTACTCCTCGATTATTGCGCGGGCCAATCCTCGCAGATGCAGGTGATCGTAACTGATCACGTCGATTTGCTCATAGATTGGTTTCGTGACGCTACCGTCGAACGTTGGCGTGATGGAATTAAGCTCGTGCCTATAGCATGGCTTCGTTGAAGCTGTATCAGTATAGATTTGCTCGAGACGAAGAGGTTTTAGCCCGACGCGAGCCACTTGTTCGTTGTCTTGCTCAAACCCGCTCCACTCTCAACAGTTGGAGCCTCCGGCAAGCCCGGCATGGTTCAAAGCGCCTGCCGGGGTCGGTTCCGGCTTCTGCTGAGGAGATGGTGAGAATGACGACGCACAGCGAACAGCTTCCCCGGATATTTCAGGCTAATCTCGATCGGTTGTTCATGCGCGTCATCATGCCCGCCATCGACGCGCTGGTGGTCCATGCGGTCCTTGCCAATGGGGAGACCGCTTCGATGGATGAGTTTCTCGATCGCGCCGTCGCCCAGGTGGACAACTACACGGCAAACGAAGCAGCCAAATCCTTCGTGCTGACGCTTGCTGCCGTCTTCGAACGGCAACTCAGCATCTGGGCGACATCACTTGGATTGAGGAACGTCGCCAAGCTCCGCGGTTTCCAGGAGCAGTTGCTCGCTTGTGCGCATCATGCCGGCATCGATCTGGAGATCGACGATCTCGGCGCGGAGCTAACGGAGATGTTCACGGTTGCCAATGTCGTGCGTCACGGCGAGGGGCCGGCCTGCGAGAAGCTTCGCCTCATCGCGCCGAACCTCTGGTTCCAAGCGGCGGCCGACTATGTCGATCTGCTTCCTGGGCCTACAAGACCGAGCGAGACGTTGAGAATCAGGCGGAATGATCTTGTGCGCTATATCAGGGCGACGACAGGGTTCTGGGGTCGGTCGGATCCGTTGCCGATGGCCGTGATCGATCCGCCCTACCGATTGACGTGAGAGGCGGAGGGTAGATGCTTGGACGACGACCATTTCGACGAGGACTATGATCGCTACGACGAGGGGCCGCGCTACCGACCCGTCGCCGAGATCGGGCAGGACGAACTCGTCAAGGCGCTGAAGAGCCTCGCTGGCTTCTCCGAGAACACGATCCTGGTTCTGCAGGCCCACCAGCTCGGCATGGTTGACACCGCGCTGAACGCGCTGGAAGACGAGGTTATGCGCCACCAGGCCGATGACCATCCGCCGCGTGAACCGATGGCGTTGCTCGGCGCCCTCACGCCCATGTGGATCTATGCCGCCTATGAGCTGCAACGGACCTGGCGCCAACGCTGCAGTGAGGTGATCAAGCTTGCCGAGAGCGGCGGCCTCGAGATGAAAGCGGAGCATCTCGCACGCGACCTCGGTTATCGCCACTATGACCGCGAGCTGAGGGCCGAGCAGCTTCGCGACGCACGCCAGCGGCCGGAGCTGGTCGATCGGATGCGCCTCGACCTACGGCGCACGGAAATCGGCTTTACCATGCTCGAATTCGTCCGCGTCGCGCTCGCCAAGCACGAGGTGAGCAAGCCGGGAAGCAAGAAGCCGCCGATCGCATTTGCTCCGGGATTTGCGCGGATGAACCGCCACTGTGGCTCGATGGAATACGAGATGAGCAATGGCCGCACGATCATCGGCGAGATGGCGCGCCGCGACATCGCCGATACGATCAGGATGATTCCGCAGACGGAGAACCCGACCGATGAGGCGCTTGCCGGCTTCCGCCTCTCCATGAACCCGCCCGACATCGATCCCTTCGCGGTCGGTGGATCATGAGTGACGAACAACGCGAGCCGCCCAAGAGACAGAAGGCGTTCGACCTCCTAGCGTCGGTGGCGATATTTGCTCGCAAGAACGGCATCGCGCTCAACGACCCGGAACTTGTCGATCGCTTCATGGCCGATGCCACCCCGCGGCTGCGCGAGGCGCTTGCGGATCCAACATTGATCCATGGATCCAGGATCGAGCGGATGTTCGAGGCGACAGTGCTGAGCCTTGGACGCTTCAGACTGCTGAAGTGCGAGGATACAGGACGCGTCCACGCGGCGGAGACCCTGCGCGCACCAGACTTTCGCATCGTGCTCGATGACGGGTCGCAATGGCTGGTCGAAGTCAAAAACCACCGCAGCGAGAAACCCTTTAAGCAGGAATACGAGATGTCGGCGAAGTATCTGACTTCGCTACAGTCCTATGCAGAAACGGTCGGAGTACCGCTGAAACTTGCGATTTACTGGTCGCTATGGCGGCTCTGGACGGTGATCACCCCGGAACGCTTCCGAACCGACAACGGAGGGCTCAGAGTCACGATGCAGGAGGCGATGCTCGCCAACGAATTCGAGCGCCTCGGCGAGAAGGTGATCATGACCAAACCGCCGCTTCGCCTCGTGCTGAGTGCGGCGACCGACTTACCGCGCTCGATCGACGATGAGGGGCTCGCTAGCTTCGTTATCGGTTCGGCGCGATTCTTCAGCCGTGACGTCGAACTGATCGAACCGAAGGACCGTAAGTTCGTCCAGGTCCTGCTGTTTTACGGCGATTGGGAGGTCGAGGGTCCGATCCCGTTCATGGATGGGAACGAGATTGGCGGCGTGGAATTTGTCGCAAACCCGCGCGAGCCAACCTATCCCGATCAGGGATGGGAAGGCATCGGCACCGCGAGCCGGATTTTCAGCAGCTTCTTCGCCGACCAAACGATCGAGGGCGACCAGGTGATACAGCTCGATGGGGATGCTGCGCCGGACTGGTTCGTGCCGCTTGCGAGCTGGGACTTCAAGAATAGCAAGTTGCCGCTGCTTCTTGGTCTGATTCAGCCATCGGCTGCGGGCCGTGAACAGGGCGAGGGCGGCTAGGCAAGATGGTCGCCTTCAGTAATTACCGCTCCCTCGACATGATAGACCATCGGCTCTCGCGAAGAAAACGGCAAAAGCTCATCGTATAGATCCGAAGGCCGTCAAACGCTTCGAAGCCCGGCGTGGGGACCAAGAGTAGCTGCCTCCTAATGAGTGTTTCAAGCCCTTCCGCAAGGGCATAACCGTAATGAGCCTTGGAGCGGCTAAGCATTAGAGCAACCTCGGCAAAGGCACGCGCTAGGAAGCAGTATGCGGCGGATTTCCGCCTTGACCTCACCCCAATGGTCGGTGGTGTTCAAGCCAAACCCTGATACGATTTCGACCGCTCAATAAGGAGAGTACCTCTTTTCGTAAGAAGGTCGTCGATAACATCCCAGACACCGTTGTAGGATTTAATCATCGCCGTCCGGGTGCTCGGAGCACCAATAGGATGCCTGTTAGATAAGGAAACCCCGCCAAGGCGGCTGCGACGTCGGTCCGATATTCCTCGGCTTTCGGTTCCAATATTAGCTATTCGGCTCTGGGAGCCGGTAACGTCGCATTGTGGCGCCTGGCCTCGGCCAGCATGAGCGCTTACTCCGATCGCAAGCGCTCCTTCGCCTGGAGTGCTTTCGAAGCCTTTAGCTGAAATGAGCGCCGCAGGTCGTCTTCCATCGATTTCTAGTTCAACTCGGCCGCCAATTGGGAATTCACACGCGTACTCTCGGCTCTCGCAGTAGCACCATCCGTATGCCGATCAGCGCGCACGCCTCCTGTCGGGGACGGAATTCTTCTCTCTCGCCATCGGAGAACATCGTTCCGGTTTATGGCAAGTTCTTCCATAAGCCAAACTCCGCCCAAGTGTTCGAAGGTAGGCCAGATGGCGAGGATCATATCGAAATCTCGTTTGCTATCGCCTCATTTCATCTCTACGCCAACAACGTTCTTGCTAAATTTGCTCAGCCCTTCCGGATGTCCCCGATCACTCGTTGTGCTCTGGCATTTAGACCGCATGAGCAGGGCACTCCCGAATGGTCCATCCTCTGGCAACGAGCTGAGCGCGCTCATTCGCCGAAAAAACGTCCGATCGCATAGCGAGGCACAGAAGCTGCGCCGGCCGCGTCATCGCCACATAGTGAAGCTTCAGGCGGCCCTGGATGCGACTTCCCTCAGCACCTTTGCCCACCTTGTCACCCAGTATCCAAGGTTTAAGTGCGCTCAGGTGATGGTCATGAAAAAAGGAATCGAGAACCAGCGTGGCGGTATGGGTTTCCCCTTTGACTGAGTGGATAGAACCGAGACGGATTTTAACCTTAGGGTCTTCTGCTGGGTAAGAAAAAATGTTTGAGACGACAGAGGGGGAACCAGCCGGAAAATCGTCGAGCTGCTTCCATCGCAAGAACTCGATGAACTCCCTCTCACCAATCACCTTTCCGGCGGTTTCCTCGGCAATTACGCGCAGGATGAGCGCAACGAAGTCCCTCCATAGCCATGGGGTGATCAAGCCGATGTGGACGACCAGAAAATCGAGAAGTTGTTTGTAGCGAACAAGGGCGTCGCCGGACAGCACGGTAAGCAGGAATGTATGTGGATTCCGAGGTTTCATCTCTGAAAGGTCAAAATCGCCCCGGCGCAGCAGCTCTAGCATACCTTGTGCGACTGCACGGGTTACGGGGTGGGAACGCCGAATGCGCTGCGCCTCTCGATAGCCAGACATCAGAAATTGGCTGAAGGTCGATGGATACGCCTCTCGACCGGAAATGTCCGGGTCATAGGCGGGCGCATAATGCCCCATCCACGCCGGTATCCGGTCATCGTCGCCGGGTTTGTGCTCCCCCGCGACCGCAGTGAAGACGCCGGCCAATAGCTCATCTTCTGAAAAGGTCTCCCTTAAAATTGACCCGTACTCTGGCAGCACTGATCGCACCGAGCCGTCGTCGAAGAGCAAGATTGTCGGCGGATGGTGCGGCCCGGACCCAAGTCCAACCAGACCTTGTGGTGTTAAACCCAACGGGTTGGCCAAATTGGCAATGCCTGCGCCGAACCGGAAACTGTTCGGCAAATCAGCCCGGACGGCACCTGGGAAGGTGTCAGTTGTGGCGCCAGTCGTTACAGCGGCGGATTGGTATATCGCTTGATTGGAATCGCCAAACCGCTGGCGCCTGCATGGGGTATCCCCTTGCATAAAAATACGATGCAGCAACGATGATTGGATTTCGTCGTTATCCTGCACCTCATCGATGAAAAGCATTGGAAACCGGGCTCGGAGCGACAGAGCTGCACTCGGCTGTTCATCTAAAAGCTTCATCGCCCATATAAAAAGCTCGTGGTAACAGAAATAGCCCTCGCGTGAGCTCTCTTCGCAGATGGCTCTAACCGTTGCGTATGTTGGTGTGTGCTCCCCGAGTGTGGACATCTTGCCGCCGCCAAAATCTGCGCGGTCGTAACGCAAGAAAGCTCGGCCATCTCCATTATTCCTCCTGTCAAGAAAAGTCTTAGTTGGGCGTGGGACCTTTGCCCAACGTTTGCTCAGTGCGACATCAGTATCGATTATCTTGATCGGGTTGTTCTTTGAGCGGAGGTAGGGAATCGCAAGGAACTCATTCGCGAACCCGTGGATCGTCCCAATGTAGTGTGGATACTGAAGGAGGGCTGCCCCTTCTCGGGATGTGCTCAGTCGGTTTGCTATCTCGTCACGCGCCGCATTCGTATGTGACAGAACACACATTCCCGAGCGCGACCATCTCCATCGCCGCGCCAAGATCGCGAGCTTGGCAACCAACAAGGTGGTCTTACCGCTTCCAGGACAAGCCTCTACATCCACGCTATCGGTTCGTCTGATGACGGCCATGCGTGGATCGTCTCCGGCCACACCGGTGAAGGCGTGGCTCGGCAGCCCCATAACGCGACAGACCCAATTGACATCGTCAGCACTGATTTCGGGAGGGATGAACAACTATACGGCTCCCTCTAATGGCGCCGTGACGTGCTCTATAGCAGCCAAAAGATAAGGCGGTAGCAGCGCTCTCAAACGTGCTGGTGTCAAATCGTCTTTCCCTACAGCGTCGGCGAGAATGCTCGCTAAATACTGGGCCGAGATAGCTTTTGAAACACCATCTTTCGCGAAGCGTGCGTATACTTTTGAGCATAGCTGCTCATTTGACGGTACCGACCCGGCGATGTCGCTGTACTCGTTTTTTGCCTGTGTAACTTTGGCATCAAAAGTGTCGGGGGCGACCAAAAGCGCATCGTCGTTTTCTGCCAGATATGCTGCAATCCACACATATTCGCTGAGACCGGAGAAGGCCAGGTCGTACTCTAACGTCCATTCATTTGCGACAAATGTGCGAACCCGCTGGCCGTTTGCCCGACCTTCGATGACGAGACGCCGTTGCGCGAGCCCATTTCCAGGAAAATCACGCTTGGCTCTCCACTTTCTCTTAGAGCCCTGAAGCGGCGGAAAGGGCTCCTCTTCCTTCAAAATACCGACCAGCCAGGGTGCGCAATCAGGCATCACATCCATATCGGTTATACAGCTCACGGGAATACCGATCTCGCCGTCGGTCTCGGGATCGGAACGCTGCAAAATTCGCGCGAAGCGTCCCAAGCCTGTGCCCTTCACGTCGATCAATGAGACCCCGTACGTCTCGAGGTTTCGCCCCAAAAGATCTGCCAGAGTTGGTACTAGAATGTTTTCAGCAGGACCTTCGACCACAATGACGCCACGGGCGAAAAAGAGGTTGGATTTCGTGACGTCTAAATACCGCTCCAGAAACGGATAATCCGAATCCGTCAGAAGCGTCTTCCCCTTTGCCAGAAGGAAGGCCTTTCGATCCTTCAGGAGAGAAATATTCTGAAGGCTGATTTCTGAAGCGAGGTTGGGACTGTGCGTCGTCACGATGATTTGGATTTTCTGCCCATCAGGCCGGACCTTTTCGACTTGGCTCTGCAAGAAGTCCATCAATCTCAACTGCCGTTGAGGATGAAGGTGGGCTTCCGGTTCCTCGATGATCAGGAGGGGGAACCCGTCCTCCTCTCCGGCGAGAAGAAGGAGTTCGCAAGCCATGAACAGTATGTTGTTCGAACCCAGCCCCCTGCCGAGCGATCCGTCCGTCACACCGGGCGCATTTGCGATGACATCAAGCTTTTCTAGCACTTGTCGAAGGCGAACGCTGTCTTCGCCATTTCCATTTACGGAAATGTGGGCGGTCAGCTTGTCGGTCACGAAGGACAGCGGCTCTAAAAAATCTTCGTCGAGCCGCGCTTTTGTTTTTTTTATTCCCTCATTCTCCTGAAAATGATGGTTAGTGTAATCCGCAAGACCCAAAAGGCTCAGGTTCTTCGGATCTAGACCCTCCAACGCATCTTTATCGAAGGGTGCCCCTTCCGAAGTGATTTCCCGAGTGTTCTGCAGGATCTGCGCCAGGCGTGATCCTCTTCCGGCTGAGAGCGCCCGCTCAGCATCTCGGAGCGGGCGCAGATAAGTCGCGGTAAGCAACGCTCGCGCGCCTTGATCAATGACAGGTCCTTCGCCATCAACTCCGGACCGCCACTCGGTCAAATTATAGCGCCTTGATCCACCAGGCGCTTCTTGGCGCTTTGCAATCCAGTTAACCTGAAAAATAGGAGGGCCGCCATCTGCAGGATAGGATAAGTGCTCTACGAAAGCCCCTCGGTCGGAGGGAGTAAGACCAGAAAATGTGCAGCACATTCTGATCTGCTCGGCGCGAGTGCCATTCGCTACCGAGAAATGGAAGTCAGACGGTTGCACACGCAGATACTCTTGATCTCTCGTGCCTAGCACCATGCGAATAGCGTCAACAATCGCGGTCTTGCCGGCGTCGTTCTCGCCAACAAGTGCGGTAATGCCATTGTTCAATTCTAGAACAAGCGCGTTCGCTCCCTCTCCGAAGTGTCGAAAATTGGAGATTTCAAGTTTAGATAGAAACATGCGACTCACCCCATCAGCCTAAAAAACTGACAGGTTGCATGCTCCTGTCAACCTAAGCGAGTAGAGAAAGACAGCCACGTCGCATCAATTAACCAGAAGCCCACAGATTTTGGCGCCGATGTACGCTGATTGTGAAGCCCGTAGGTTTCAGACGTTTTTCTCACTTAGAGCGGCGATAGTATATTCGAGCCTACGGAGCAGGTCATCGTAGGTGATAATGTCTAACATATTTGCGTACTTGCGCTTTATTACTTCAAAGTCCAGTAAATGCGCATCAGTCATGCTATTGCCGTTAATTTGATCTCGTCCGACAATTATGATCGCCTTTGGATTGGAAATCCGGATTCGCATTCCTGCAGGAAGTTGTGAGCGATACCTCTCGGTAAGTTTTTTTCGCCCGCCACTCCCCACTTTGACAAATGAAATAAGTACTTCTCCGCCTGCATGATGCTGCCACTGAGCTCGGATGTGGGAATGTTGTTTCCGCGATACTGAGACTTCCGAAGTATCTTTTCCTCGAACGGCTTTTTGACCTCTATGATGTCGAGGTTTCCATTGGCGTCGACCAGTGCAATATCGATGTAACGCCTAATCTTTCTACCCTCAGAACTATAGTAGTCGTTTACGGCAACCTTTTGCAGGACCTTGATATATTTCGGAAATAATAAGAGCAGGAACGAAATCATTAACTGCTGCCACTGGTCCTCAGACAAATCAGTTTTATTTTCGAGTGCATCTCTGACAACGTTCTTGATCAGGATGTACTTTTCGATTTCGAACCTTTTTAGGAAGTCGAGATTGATACTTGGTGACGAAGCCTTAGCGAGTTTGCGATTTAAGTAGGCCTCATAGCGGCCACGAGCGTCCGCCATGCCCTCAACATACTGCGATAAGATTGAACTAACCCGCGCATCGGCGTAGCGGTCCATCTCGTACGAATTGGGGAAAAGTTCGAGCAATTCCGTGAATACTGCCAGCGGTATTGCGTCGGCGCGATCGCCGCCGACCACAATTGGGTTGGTATGCTCAAGAAGGCCAGCTAACCGGTTGAATATCGAAATCTTTCGCTCTGCGGCAAACAACGACCTCTTCAGTTCCAAGTTCGAACCAATTAGCACATCGTTGTCGATACCCAACACTCGCCCAGGAATTCTAGTATATTCGCCCTCCTTGGCTCCAAAGCGGAACCTATAGATAAACTCTCCAATCTTAGCATTCGTTTTCGGAGCGGGCTTCAGTAGGTCTTTTGGCTCGAAGTGAAAGACGCCGCTGATTAGGACGCCTTGCTTCGAAGCAAGGTCTTCTCGTACCCAGGCATTGCCGCCGAACTCCGCTTGATATTCGAAAATTACGCCCGTTTTGGTATAAGAGAAATTGTGCATTGCCCCCCGCTTCCCCCGACCTTGCCGCTCGACGAGGTGGCAGTCATCAGCCAACATTTCTGCGGCAGAGCAATCGAACTCGCCCTACTGGTGTTGTCAACAGTGCAAAAGGTTTCTCCAGAAAGGAAACAAAGCGCACGTAAGTCGCTCGCTCGCCTGGAGAGGCGTAATTTCAGAACAGAGATGATCATCCAAGGAGCTCGCGATGACGTTGAACAGCAACCGACCACAAAGTTGTCGGTTCAGTGCTCTCACTGGAGACAGTCTTGCTTCCCAGTCGATCGATGATGTCCCTTAATCCGACTGACCTTGTTCCTCGCCGCAGGTATCGATCAAGGAAATAATTGACACGCGCCTCCGCTGTCCTGTGCTGAACCGTTCGATATGGATGCTCCTCGACGATCGACGAGTAGAAAAAGGCCATATCTACGAATTCACGCTCGGTAATCATAGAGCAGGCATGTTCGTTGATTTCTCCGGCAATTTCGTAGAGCATCGATCCGAAAAGTATCGAATTGACTGCTGTCAGGCTAATGCGAGCCCCGCGCCGAAATTTTGGTAGGGTAGGAACATCGCGCTTCGCGTAATGTTTACGGAAATGGACGATAGCGTCTTGGACCTCCTTGCTTTCGGAGTACTCTTCAAGGTCAGCACCAACCATCGAATCGTAGTGTGCGATACGATTGCGAATTCGTCGCATCAGATGGAACATCGGGAAAATGTCTGCAAGCTTGGGGCTAGGGCGCCAGCCGAGCCATTCTTCCATGGTCTCCAGCCTTCTCGCAAGGTTGCCGATGGTGTCGGCTTTCTCTTGGCAACAAGAGCAAACCACCCAACGACCTTGCGGGCTTTTCTTGACCAGTGAATGTGTGTGCGCCAACTTTCCGAGAGACGCTCGGCCAGATTCAGAGAAGCGGGCACATTCGATTGTGATATTGCGAGTAAAATTGTCGAATGCCGCCGCATGCCGAATTATACCGTGATGGGCAACTTCAGCGGTTCCGTTCTGCACCACCTCAATCTGGTTCGGAAAGCGCTTTCCCTTTCCCCAGTGTTTCACCGCACAGGCGTCAACAAAGGCTCCAAGTAGATCGGGCCCGTTCTCGGCGGTAACGTTTCGAAGCAAAAGGGTCATGGCTGCAGTTCCAACTTGTAGATAGTTGGTGAGCGCCTCCCTCTGGCTGACATAGACAATGAATGCTTCCGTGTTGCGCGCCACCTGTTCCTCCAGCTTTAACTCCGAACAATCTGACGTTGCAGGCTAAACATTTCCTTATGTGGCCTCAGGGGGCGATCAAAAATTTCATTGAAACACTTGCTGCGATCACCGCTTCGGTTGCGAGCAGGTACGCTTCCTGCCTAATCGGTTTGGTCCTTGGTTGGAAACAAAACCTAGGGGGTAAATTGCAATGGGGGCAGGGGAGAACCCAAATAAGTACGAGCCTTGCGGTCTATGTTGCTGTTCGTCTAGCGCTGGCTTTTAAGTAACACCCAAGACAATCGAACGACAGCGTTGTGCACAATTTCGGTCGTTCAGCGCCGGTCTGCCAATCCCCCAAACCAGTCTTTCGTGCTCATGACTATGGAGGTTTCAACAATGGCCGAGCCTGAGATTTGACAACTGACTGCCTCCGAGAAAAGTTGCTTAGTTGGAAAAATTCCACTTCCAGAGACAATCCTAACGGGATTACATGTTTTGGTTGAGAGGGTGCGCGGATGAACGACGTAGGCAAACGAAAGTTCGATAAGGAGCAGCAGGTTCAGGACTGGCTCGAATCTGTCATTGAACAGAATATGTTGTCTGACGTCATCATAGGCGCGGACAAGGTCCGCAAATCACTGGCCGGATATGAATCACCAGAATTCCAGCCTCAATTTCCAATCGATTATCTGACGAGATTAGGAAATCTGAGGGCGGCGCAGCATGTGTTGGGAGAGCTTCACACCCTCGAACTGGTGAGCAAGAACGATCGCAGCATATCCCGCGAGAAGGGGGAACGCCTCTTTGTCGATCTGCTCTACTGCGCGCGAGAAACCTCCCGCTTCGTTTTGTTCGAGATAAAGAACCAGGATGGAAGCGCCCGCGAGGCGGTGACGGAGATCATGGCCTATGAGCATGAGGCACTGAATCATACGCCCTTCTCCAGCACGAACGATGTCATGATGGTGATCGTATCGCGCAGTTTCTCGACGCTTCTCGATCACGCCGTCACCGGCCTCAACAGTTGGTCCCGCCGCCGCGTTCTGTGCCTGCGCTTCGAGGATGGCGACGCAGACCCTCGACTGGTCGTCCACATTCCAAGCGCCTGGAGCGCGATTGGCCAGAAAGGACTGACGACCAATGGAATAGTGACGGCAACACTTTCTTTCAGACCTTCACCGGACCTCGGCGAAGACGATATCCACGCCGTGTGCTCGACTGCTGCCCGTCTGATGGTCCGTGAGGCCGAGCGTTCCGGGGGCTCTGGTTTTGCGATGGTGGCCTACAACCATCTCTATCCTGGTATGGCCGACTCGCCCTATCTGATCCTCGCGGGTGTAGTGAATCCGTTCAGTTTTCTGGAAAGGGCGCAAAGCGAAGGATTTCTCAACGATAGCCGCTCGCCCATATCCGATTACATCTTGGAGGACGGTCGGACGGGCAACCTGTCGGCATCTTGGGCCTGGCTATCCTGTGACGGCGGCGCTGCCGTCGAATATCTGGAGGGATATGGTTCGCCGCAATGGGCGCTGGCCCAAGGATGGGACGACATCCGGAACATCGAGCGCTGGCGTTATCCGGGGTTGACGCTGGACCGCCACATCAAGCCGGTCTCGGTCGATTTTTGGGGCGTGTTGGGTGACTATGCGCGAGATGCCGTTCGCCATGTCAATCGCATGCGGAATTTCATGCCGAGTTGCGCCAGACCAGGCATGGACTGGAGCCATCCGATTCTCGGCGTGCTTCTGCTCGACGAAATTGCGTCGGCGCCACCGCTGATTGACGGTCAGTGGACCTTTTCCGCTCTTTTCAGATTGGGATTGCTGCTCGGCCGATTTGGCTCGCTTTCCGCTCAGATGGCCGATGCCGAGCCAGAGCAGCAGCGCTTGCTGCAAGCTGGCTCCTTTTGGTCCGAGGTCGATATGGCCGGCATGCTCCGGGAGGTGGCGCTGCGCTATATGTCTGCCGAAGACATGGATGAGGCGCCGCCCACCATCGCGGTGCGTCGATGTGAAACAGGAGAAGAGGCCTTTGCATCTGTCTCAGCCTTTGCTGACTGGATCATGCGAGCCTTTATCGGTGAAGACGAGCAACTCTTGCGTTCTGCATTCTCGACCGGCTGGCAGGCCCATGCCATTTTCGATTGGCAGTTTGACGCAAGGCAGGACAATCCGCAGATTGCACATCTTCGTGACTTGGCGGTGGCAAGGGCGCGAGACTGGCTGAAATGGTCTGTCGTCGCGGCAACTGGCGATGGTCGGGATGCCGGCGCGGCGACCACGGCCATCACCGCAAGCTTTGGCAATCAACTGCCTTTGAGCGAAGGGAAGGATGCCGCTTTGGCCGCGATTGATGCGTTGAGCCCGGCTATCCTGGTCGATAAGCTGCTGACTGAAATTCCCAGGATCGTTGATAGTTGGCACCCCCAAGTCGCCCACACATTGGCACCCGTGGCATCGGTTGGTTATGATTGGGACTGGCTCGAACAGCAGATCGCTGCCGCCCGTAAGCGCGGAGAGAAGCACCCTTGCATCTCTATTGGCGCAGGCGGAGCAATTGCCGTGAGTATCCTGCCCCCAATGCCCTGGTTACCGGCGGTTGACGACGTGACCGAGAATGTCCTGCTATCTAGTAACAGCAGTGGAACGGAAGTCATTCTGGTGGTTAGCTGGGAGGATCTGCGGGCCGGAAAAGTTCCGGGGCTATCGTGAGATATTGGTTTCGGGGTTCTCAAAACGGGTCAGTCTGCCTTCGGCCCCAAACCAGACGTTTACATGGTGAACAGCAAATGGCTGTTTTCCGCCCTTCTTACTTTCGAGCTTCACGGTATGTGTTGTACAGGCGGTGGCGCTCTGACTGGCGAGGCCAAGTGCTTGCAGACAGTTCTTCGCCGTTTTGGTGACGGCTGTCGTGTACTGTGAACCGCGTTGATTTTCCGGAAGGTGTGACGGTATCTTCCTTTGAACGTTGCTTAGATAGCTACCTCCAACGAATGTCGGTATCGGTAGCTGCTTGCCCCCGCAACCAACGATCCCTGCTATTGCACTAAGCCCCTGTTCGTCAGGGGCTTTTTTGCGTTCTGGCCCTCGCGTCTGGCCAAGGAGCATGTCCAGAAGCGCCTCTTCTTTCTGGAAATCCGGGTTCTTCTTGCCCGACGCAAACGTCAGGATCGCCGCCAAGTCGCCGCGCAGCCGGGGCACCGTCCGGTGACCGGACTGCCTTCAAGCATCTCCGTAGCCGCATCTCGCCTGGCGTTTCTATTTCCCAAAACGGCTGATCGCTTTTTCCAGTGATCTCTCGCCGCTGCAATAATCGCTCCAGGCCGGGCTTCTGGCGAGCAGGTTCGGCACGGAGCGGATCGTGAAGCGTTTCGGGTCGAGATCCGACTTTACTTGCGCCCATGTCAGCGGCATCGACACGGTCGCACCGGGTCTCGCCCGCGGCGACAGCGGGGCAACAGCCGTTGCCATGCGGTCGTTGCGCAGATAGTCGAGGAAGATGCGGCCTCTCCGCTGGTTCTTCGCCATCTTGATGAGGTAAAGATCGGGATTGTCGCGCGCCATCCGCTGGCAGACGTCATGCGCGAAACCCTTGGCTTCCGGCCAGCCGGCCTTCCTGCCCTTGCCGACAGCAAGCGGGGCAACGACGTGCAATCCCTTGCCGCCGGTCGTCTTGCAAAAACTGACAAGGCCAAGCTCTTCCAGGCGTTCGCGCATGTCACGGGCGGCCTGCACCACGGTGGGGAATGCTACATCCGGCCCTGGATCAAGATCGAACACCAGCCTGCCGGGCACGTCAGGTTGGCCGGGTTCGCAATTCCAGGGATGAAGCTCGACACCGCCGATCTGGGCGATTGCCGCAAGCCCTTCGACCCTGTCCACTTGCAGGTAGGGTTTCCTGTCGCCTGACACCTTCACCAGTTCGATGAGGTTCGACGTGCCAGGCATGGCATGGCGCTGGAAGAACGTCTCGCCGCCAATGCCGTTAGGCGCACGAAGGATCGAGCATGGCCTGCCTTTGATATGGTCGATCATCCAAGGGCCGACCGCTTCGTAGTAGCGCGCCAGCTCTTCCTTTGTGACCGGCTCATCGTCGCCTGCGTCCGGCCACAGCGGCTTGTCGGGATTGGAAATGAAAAGACCCATCACCTCTGCTTTCGATCCGCTGCGACGAATTGGCTTGCTTTCCGCGGCGGGATCGGGCGTCTGTTTCGTCGCCCCGGCGAGCGGCGCCGGCTTTTCCGCTTCGACCTCCTTCGCCGGCTTGTCTTCCCGCAGCCCCTTGAAGACAGCCTGACGGACGAGGCCATCGGCGGTCCAGCCGGCAAACTCTATTTCCGCGACCAGCGTCGGCCGGATCCAGGCAATTTCTTTTTCCTTCTTCGGGGCGCCGATCCCGGTGAAGGGGGATCTGGACGTCTCTGTTGCCTGCAGCTTCGGCAGCAGGCTTGCCAGCTTGCTGGCCCCATATCCCGTCCCCACCCGGCCGACATAGACAAAGTGGTCGCCGCGGTAGACTCCGACCAGGAGGGATCGGAACGTCCCGTTGGTTTTTGCGTAACCGCCGATCACCACCTCGTGTCCGGCGCGGCATTTGGATTTCGCCCAACTGTCCGTTCGGCCGGACTGATAAGGCGCATCAGCCCGTTTTGAGACGATGCCTTCCAGCGACAATCTGCAGGCGGAACGAAGCACCGCATCGCCACCGCTTTCGAAATGCTCGACGAAACGCAGACGGGAATTGCCGTCATTGGCGCTCAGCAGGCCTTGCAGCGTCTGCTTGCGCGTGAGCAGCGGGACCGGGCGGATATCCTTATCACCGTTAAACAGCAGATCGAAGGCGAAGTAGACAAGATCACCGGTCTTGCCCTCGGACAAGGCAGCCTGAAGTGCGGCAAAATCCGGTGTGCCATCGGCATCGAGGGCGCAGATTTCCCCATCGATTATGCAATCGGGAAGTTCTGATGCGGCCTTGGCGATTTCGGCAAATCTTGAGGTCCAATCCAGACCCTTGCGGGTCCTGAGCGTCACATGCCCGTCTGCGACGCGCAGTTGAACGCGGTAGCCATCGAATTTGATTTCATGCAGCCAGTTCTTGCCCGCTGGCGGCCTGTCCAGTGTCCGGCAGAGTTGCGGTGCAATAAAGTCCGGAAGATCGACCATGGCAGATGCCGCGACAGACTTGCCCGCTCCCTTCGTTTTCCGACGTCGGTCGGCGGCAAGGCCCTGCCGGCTGTCCCAGGTCGCATCGGCCTCGATATCGGCGTTCTGCAGCATGAACGGCCGGGGCTTGCGGCCTTTTCCGGCGGAGATCTGCTCCATGGTGCGACCGGACGCCACCGAAACCGTGTTGTTTTCCAGGATGTCGGCACCGTCTTCCTCGACAGCATGATCGTCCTGATGTTTGATCAGCAGCCAGTTGGTCCGTTTACCGCCATCGCGGTCTTTGCGCATACGGACCAGCACGAAGCTGCCATGCAGCCGCTTACCGTCCAGCGTGAACTTGATTTCCCCCTTTGCAAAGGCCCGTTCCGGGCTTTCTTCACCTTCCGGCTCCCAATAGCCACGGTCCCAGAGCATGACGGTGCCGCCACCATACTGGCCTTTCGGAATGGTGCCTTCGAAATCGCCATAATCGAGCGGATGATCCTCGACCTCGACCGCAAGCCGCTTGTCCTGCGGATCGAGCGACGGCCCGCGCGTCACGGCCCAGGACTTGAAGACCCCGTCGAATTCGAGCCGCAGATCATAATGAAGACGTGTCGCATCGTGCTTCTGCACGACGAATCGCAGGCGATTCGATCGCGCCACGGACGCCCCGCCGCTCGGCTCTTTCGTCTTCTCGAAGTCTCGCTTGGCGCGGTAGCGTGTGAGGGTGTCGGTCATGGTCGGTCTCGATCTCGTTCACTTCCTAGAATTCGGCCGCTTCGCAGAAGTTCCCTGCGCCATCCCTGCTCTCTACCGGAACTTTTTCGAGGGCAATGTGTTGTCCGCGGGCAACCCCTCGACGCATCTTCCAGGAGCACGCCATGTCCGCGCACCGCGCCCAATGGAAAGGTCACATCAAATTGGGCGACATCAGTTGCGGCGTCGGGCTCTACACGGCCGCCTCCGCAGCGGAGCGTATCAGCTTCCATCTGATCAGCAAGAAGACCCGCAACCGCCTGAAAAGGGAATTCGTCGATAGCGAAACCGAAGAAACGGTAGAACGCGCCGATCAGGTGAAAGGCTTCGAACTGGACAATGGCGACCACATCATGATCGATCCGGACGAAGTCACCGCTGTCATTCCCGATTCCGACAAGCTGCTTGAATTGGAAGCGTTCATTCCTTGCGCAGACGTGGACGATATCTACTTCGACAAACCTTATTATCTCGTGCCGACGGATGAAACGTCTGAACCTACGTTTGCCGCGTTGCGTGATGCGCTCAGCAAATGCAATGCCACGGCCATCGCCCGGACGGTGCTGTTTCGCCGCATGCGCACCGTTCTGATCAGGGCACACGGCCGCGGCCTGATCGCGACCACGCTCAATTTCGATTACGAAGTCCTTCCCTCGGAAGAGGCTTTCGATGGGGTGCCGAAGATCAAGATCGACGATGAAATGCTCGATCTGGCCAAACACATCATTTCCACAAAAAGGGGAACGTTCGATCCCGCCCAATTCGACGACCGCTATGAAAACGCGCTCGCCACACTTATCAAGGCAAAGGCGGAAGGCCGAACCCTTCCCCGGCCGAAGCCCGTGAAGGTCTCCAAGCCCGGCGATCTGCTCCAGGCCCTGCAGGAGAGCGCCGGCCTGCGAAGCGGCAGCGGAAAACCGAAGGCGGCGAACACCAATTCCAAAACGCGCAAACGACCGGCATCATCCGATGCTTCCGGGCAACGCGCAAAATCGACCCGCAAGAAGGCAAGCTGAGGAGGGTGATGATGGCGTCTCGTCGTCCCTATTGGAGCGGATACCTGAAGCTTTCTCTGGTTACCTGCCCGGTCGCCATGACGTCGGCGACATCGGAAGCGGAAAAGGTCCGGTTTCACACGCTCAACAAACAAACCGGCAACAGGGTCGTTTCACGCTACGTGGACTCCGTGACCGGAAAGCCGGTGAAGGAGAGCGACGAGGCAAAAGGGTATGAACGCGCCGAGGACGACTATGTCATCCTGACCGACAAGGATCTGGAATCGGTCGAACTCGAGACGGTCCGCACCATCGATATCGAAAAATTCGTATTGCGCGAAAGCATCGAGTGGATCTATCTCGAAACGCCGTTTTACCTGACTCCCAACGACAAGATCGGTGACGAGGCTTTTGCGGTCATTCGCGACGCAATGAAGGCGGAAAATGTACTCGGCATTTCGCGTGTCGTGCTGGGGCGGCGCGAACGGGCGGTCGTCCTGGAACCCCGCGGCAAGGGCATCGTGGTCTGGACATTGCGTTTTGGCGACGAGGTCCGGCCCGAAAAGGATTACTTCAAGGACATAGATGAAACGCCGGATGCCGATGCAAAGACCGAAATCGAAAGATTGATCGAGAAGCGGACGCGGCGCTGGTCCGCCGACATGGTGTCCGATCCGATCCAGGAAAGCCTTCTCAAGCTGATCGCAAAAAAGAAGCGGGCTCTCAAGTCCTCGAAAAAGCCTTCGCGGTCGCATGGCGAAGGCAAGGGCAGCAACGTCGTGGACATCATGGAGGCATTGAAGCGCTCCGTCTCCAAAGAGCTGAAATCACGAAAGTCGGCCTGATAGCCGGTGTTCTCCGCCTCCGGCTTTCTTCGATCCATTTTGCCTGGGCGCGGCTGAGGCACCGCGCCCAGGCAAACATCACTTGACCGGGGGTGACGCCTTGCCGAGCTTGACAGACGGTTCCCGGCCCCACACGCGCAGTTTACCGAGTTCAGAGACGAAACTGGACAGTCCGGCCTCTCCTGGAAGGACAATTACGCCTTCATCCAGGGCATCGGCGATCCCGGCCTTCTCCAGCAATGGCATTGCCGATGGATCGTAGCCGATGAACTTGCAGTGCTGGAACGCATCGGCGACGAAGTCGCGGGCCGTTGCCTCCTTTACCAGATCTTCGATCGCGTCGGCAGAGGTCAGGACCACGATGGCGTCGAAGAGCACGGAAGGACCGCCGTCAATCATGTGATTGGCGCTGATCCTTTTGCCGTCCGATGCCGTGACGCCGCCGACCTTGGGGGCGATCAATTCGCAGACGGCCTTTTCCTTGGTGACCGCCGCCGTGAGGCCCTTCAACAGCTTGGCATCGACGCCGTCACTGATCAGGATGCCAAGCTTGCGCCCCTCGAAACGCCGCGGCCCACGTTCGACGATGCTGAGCGCCGGCGACGGTTCCAGGTCCTGGCGGGTCGGCACGGCGGCATCGGCCGGCTTCGGCATGGATTGAAAACCGAGTTTCTGGGCAACGGTCGCCGCAAGTGTCTCGTCGATATTGAGGAGATGAGAGACCATGCGTTCGCGGATCGCGGGCGTCTCGACCTTGCTCAGTTCGAAGGTCAGCGTCGCAGCCATATGAAGCTGTTCCGGCGGGGTTTGGCTGACATAGAATAGCCGGGCCTGGCTGTAATGGTCGGCAAAGCTTTCCGGGCGCAGCCGCGCCTTGGCGCCCTGTTCTTCTGCGGGGAAATGCCGATAACCGCGCGTTGGCGATTCCCGTGGTCCTTCGCCAAACGAATTCGGCTGGTAGTTCACGCGGCCGACCGGGTTGCGCATTGCCATGTGCCCATCCTGCTGGAAATGGGCGAAGGGACACTTCGGTGCATTGATCGGCAGATGCGTGAAGTTCGGTCCGCCCAGACGCTTCAATTGCGTGTCCAGGTAGGAAAAGTTTCGGCCCTGCAGCAGCGGATCGTTGCTGAAATCTATGCCGGGGGGCACGTTCTGCGTCATGAACGCAACCTGTTCGGTCTCGGCGAAAAAATTGTCCGGCATGCGATCGAGCACCAGCCGGCCGATCGGCTGCGGCGGCAGCATTTCTTCCGGGATGATCTTGGTCGGGTCGAGCACGTCGAAATCGAAACTGTCGGCAAAGTCCTGGTCGAACAGTTGCACCTGCAGTTCCCATTCCGGATAATTGCCGGACTGGATCGATTGCCAGAGATCGCGGCGATGGAAGTCGGGATCGGCGCCGTTGATCTTGACAGCCTCGTTCCACGCGACGGATTGCAGGCCGAGCTTGGGTTTCCAGTGGAATTTGACAAAAGTCGATTCGTCCTTGGCGTTGACGAAGCGGAAGGTGTGGACGCCGAACCCTTCCATGAAGCGGAGCGAACGGGGAATGGCGCGGTCAGACATGATCCACATGACCATGTGCATGCTTTCCGGTGTCAGGCTGATGAAGTCCCAAAAATTGTCGTGCGCTGTCTGCGCCTGTGGAAAGGCCCGATCCGGCTCCTGCTTGGCCGCGTGGATCAGGTCCGGGAATTTGATGGCATCCTGGATGAAGAACACCGGAATATTGTTGCCGACGAGGTCCCAGTTGCCTTCCTTTGTGTAAAACTTGACCGCAAAACCACGGACGTCGCGGGCAAGGTCTGCCGATCCCTTGTTGCCGGCGACCGTCGAGAAGCGAACGAAGACGGGCGTGCGCTCGCCGGACCGCTGGAAGAGATCCGCTTTCGTGTAAGCAGCGAGGGAATCGTAAGTCTCGAAGAAGCCATGCGCCCCATAACCGCGTGCATGCACAACCCTCTCGGGAATGCGCTCGTGGTCGAAGTGGAATATCTTTTCCCGGAAATGAAAGTCATCGACGACGAGAGGGCCGCGCGGGCCGACCCGAAGCGAATTCTGGTCGTCTGCAACCGGGCCGCCCTGGGCTGTCGTCAGCACAGGCATGTCGTCTTCGGCGATCTGGTGAAGTTCGCCGCCCGTGCCTCTTTGCAGTTTGACGTCATGGATCGTAGCCGTGTCGGTTTTTGCGCGCGGCGTCCTGCCGGTGGTTTTCTTGGCCATGATGGACTCCTGGATCGACTGGTTTTGAAGGGCAAAGCAAGCCCGGAAACAGACATGCCGCCCGAAGGCGGCCTGAGATGCCGTCCGGAACGGACGGCATCTCCATCGAGAGGACTTTTATCGTTGGACGATCACTGCAGCCTCTTCGTCATCCCGTTGCCGCCCGCCGAAAGCAGCCGATGCCGAAGCGATGAAGGCGCCGATCAGCAGGGAAAGAGCCCCGAGCATCGCCGTCGTGGCAGCAGACTTGCGCGCGTCATCGGCAGCCTTCAATGCAGCATTCTTCGCATCCTCGATCTGCTGCAGCACCTGGTCGACCCGAGCCTTTGCTTCTTCGGGCGAAAGCCCCGTTCGCGATGCGACAATCGTGGATAGATAGGCCTTGTCAGTTTCCGGCAGGCCATTGGCGACTGCTCCCTGCACAAGGATCCGGGAAACTTCGGCCGCTGCCGATGCATCATCTCCCTGCGCCCTTGCCGATACATCCTGCGGACGCAGCAGGAGATCCGTAAAGTATCCGGTTGCAGCATCCGATGCGGAGGTATTCGCCGCGGCAGCGGAACCCGCCGTTACCGCCGTCGTGGCGGCCGTGGATACCGCCTGCGCTCCCGCTCCGGCGAGGGACGTGAATGCCGAGCCTGCCAGTCCCATGACGACCACCGTCGCCAGTGCCCAGCTCAGGAATCCGTGGGCCGTATCGCGAAAGAACACTTCGTCGGTATGGACACCTGCCCATTTGGTCCGCAGACGACCGGTCAGGTAACCGCCGAACGCGGAAGACAGCCACTGCACCACGACGAACCAGATTGCCGCAGTGACGCTGACAGTGGTGAAAGAGGCGCTTTCTCCTGCCCATGGTGAAACCATGGTAAGGCCGACGCCTGATCCAAGCAGCAGAAGAATGATCGTTGTGGCCGCCGCCGCAACCGACCCGCCGATGACGGGACCCCAGGCCAGCGCCGGCACGCTGGATTCGACGCCGACGTCGGAAACGCCCGAACTGTAGAGTGCCATGTTCGCCTCCTATCGCAGGAAGAGAACGAGGAGAATGACGATCGGCAGCGGGATGCCGAGGAGCCAGAGAAGAATACCACGACCCATTTTGAAAACCTCCGGTAAGAGGCGAGCGAATGCTCGCACGATGCCTGCATTAACTATTTGAATAGGCGGGAGTTCCCTGGATTGTTCAGAAACTCCTTTGCTCGCTTTGATAGTCAGGGGAAAGTCCGCAGAAGAAGGCAGCCAACTTCATGCCGTTTCGAGACGCCGCGCATGTAACGAAACGGCTCCCACGTTGGGTCACACCCCAACGACAGCGGCTCTACCATTCCCGGCGCAATTAGTTCCCAATCTTGGCGTCCGGATTGTCTGTGCGTCCGACAGGAATGGTGCTGACGGTGGTTGCGACAGGATCGCTGGCAGGGAACGTGCCGGCGAGGCCTTCGTCCAACTGTTCTTCAAGACTTACCGAAGCCTGGGTTTCCTGCTCCTGCCGCATCGATACCACGGCCGGGGATTCGTCCGGGTCATGATCGGCGGTTCCGGCCGAAACGTCTTCGCTGTCTTCGAACGATGCCAGTTGAACCATGACAGCCTTGGCTTTGTTGACGGCATTGTGACGATCGACACCGCCGTCCTGCGACTTCTTCATCTGCACCGAAACCAGATCGCCGCCATTACCGATGAATTCGACGGTAACGGCGGTTTTCTCGTCATGAACCTGCTTGCCAACGACTTGCATGAGATGTTCTCCACGTTGTGACGCCTATTCAACCCCGTAAGGAGAAACTGGTTCCCTCGTATGTGCTCGGCGACTCTGCTGCCGGCAGAACGTTCTCTGCCGCCGGTCGACAAAAAGGGATGCTCATGCTTGGCCGCGGGCGATGGCATCATCTCTCGGTTTCCAGCCGCCGGCTCGAAAGCTGCACCATGGCAAAATCTACCACGGCCGCCTGTTTCGGTGGCCATTTTGGCAAAGCGGCCATCGCCCAAAGGCGGCAGGCGTCGCTTTGTCGCTACTCGTCTGTGAGGACGCAACGACATCGACATCCGAGTACGTCTCGATGTTCTCGATCCTGCAGCGCCCGCCTGCCGTTTTTTTGCGTTAGAAACGACAATCGCAAAATTGCCTATTGACAGAACTTCAAGCCTCAAACAAATTTAACTCATAAGTAAAGAAATCGCTGAGGGGCGGTTCACACAAATTGGGAGAATTCGATGCTGCAAGAGCGCATTGAAGGGAAGTGGCTTGCCTGCTTCCGACGGGTTTTCACGCTCAATGGGATCGGGCGCGGCACGCGGGTGGCGATCGTTTCGGAGACGCAGTCGCGTCCCGTTCTGGTCCAGCTTGCGGATCTCGCCTGCCACGATCTCGGCGCCGATTATTGCATGATCACCATGCCGACGCCGCGGCAGACGGCACCCGTGCCGGTGAAGTCGACCGGCACCTCGCTCGCCATCCAGAAGAACCGCGCGGCGATCGAGGCGATGAAACAATGCGAGATCATCGTCGATTGCACCGTCGAGGGCATGATCCACGCCGCCGAATGGCCCGAGGTGGAAGAGGCGGGCGCCCGCATCCTCGTCGTCTGCAACGAACATCCGGAAATCCTCGAACGCTGCGAGCCGACGGCCGAACTCGGCCCCAAGGTCGCCCTCGGCATCCAGATGCTGCGTGAGGCGAAGGAGATGCGCGTAACCTCTGCTGCCGGCACCGATCTGGTCATAGACCTCACCGATGCGCCCTGCGGCGGCACGCCGGGTTTCGGCACGACGCCGGGGGCCGTGGCGCATTGGCCGGGCGGTCTCTGCCTGGCATTTCCCGGCCCGAATACGGTGAATGGCCGCATCGTCATGGATGTCGGCGACATGAACCTGGCCTTCAAGAGTTACCTGACCAGCCGCATCGATTTCACCGTCGAGAACGATTTCGTCACCGCCATCAAGGGCGACGGTTTGGATGCCGAGCTGTTCCGCGACTACATGGAAGCCTGGGAAGATCCGCTTGCCTATGGCTTCTCGCATGTCGGATGGGGCATGAACCCGGCGGCCCGCTGGGTCTCCGGCGCGCTCTACGACAAGCGCGACATGCAGGCGGTCGAATTCCGCGCCTGGGCCGGCAACTTCCTCTGGTCGACCGGCGCCAACCAGTATGCCGGCCGTTTCACCGAGGGCCATTTCGACCTGCCGATGCGCAAATGCACCATCGCGCTCGATGGCCGCGTGGTGGTGAAGGAAGGCCGTCTCCAGGGCGACCTCGTCCTCTGAGGCATGACGGCAGAAGGCGCCAGGACGCCTGCCGATGGTCATGCGCGATCGAGAATTTCAAGGGAACAGACTGATGAGCGAACCCGCAGATTATTACGACCTCTCCCGCATCCGGCCCGAGGTGCTCGATGTGCTGACGCGCATCAACGAACTGGGCCGCGAGCGTTTTGCGCCGCGCGCCAAGGGCATCGATGACGAGGCCTCCTTTCCTGTCGAAAATTACAAGGACCTGGCCGCCGAGGGCTTTTTGACGCTGACCGTGCCGAAGGAATTCGGCGGTCATGGTTTCAGCCTCGGCGAATATGCCATGGTCGGCGCCGAGATCGGCAAATATTGCGGCGCCACGGCGCTGACCTTCAACATGCACAATTCGTCGATGATGTGGTCGCGCTTCATGTACGAGTTGCCGAACCTGACCGACGAGGACCGCGCCGCCTTCGCGCCGCTGCGCGAGCGGCAGTTCCGCCGGGCGGTGAAGGAGCAGGGCATCTATTCGCAGCCGATCTCCGAAGCCGGGCAGAACTGGACCTCGAAGCCGGCCCAGACCTGGTGCCGCAAGGTCGATGGCGGCTGGAAAATCAACGGTTTCAAGAAGTTCGCTTCGCTCGCCGGTTACTGTGATTATTATTCGATCGTCTGCACCGAACATTTCGAAGGCGTCGAGCCGCGCCACGAGGACACGATGATCTTCGTCGTGCACAAGGATGTGCCGGGGCTTTCCGTCACCGGCTCCTGGGACCCGCTCGGCATGCGCGGCACCAACAGCCGCGACCTGGTGCTCAAGGATGTCTTCGTCACCGAGGAAGACCTGATGATGCCGCGCGGCATCTTCATAAAGACCCTGCCGCACTGGCCGCATATGATGGCGACGCTGTCGCCGACCTATATGGGCGTCGCCCAGGGTGCCTTCGATTTCACCGTCGCCTATCTGCGCGGCGAAGTCCCCGGCCAGCCGCCGGCCGACCGGCGCATGTTCGGCACCAAGCGCATCACCGTCGGCAAGATGTACGCAAAACTCGCCTCGATGCGAGCGTTGTGGTGGCAGGTGTTCATGGAGGCGCAGGGCATGCCGTCCAAGGCGCAGGTCATGCGCATGTATGCGGCGCAGTTCAACGTCATGGAAGGCGTGCAGGAAATCGCCGCGCTTGCCATCCGCACCTGCGGCGGCCAGTCGATGCTGAAATCCCTGCCGCTGGAGCGCATGTACCGCGACAGTCGCTGTGGCGCGCTGATGCTGCCCTATACCTCCGAGATCATGGAGGATTATCTCTCGGTGCTGACGCTCTACGACATGGACGAGCTCGACAAGGCGCCGGGCGACGAGGGCGGCGCGCGCTCCTCGCTGTGGCGCGGCACGTCGGGCACGCTCAAGGGGCTGCGCTGAGACATGACGGAACAGCGGGTAGAGGTCATCGGATATTCGGTGGCGGACCCTTCCGCCGTCTGGGCCATCGCCGGCGATTTCTGCGGCGTGTGGCACCCGGCCATCGACCGGATGCAGGCGGAACGCGATGCGCGCGGCGCCCTCATCCGCGCTTTCACCGTCAAGGGTGAAGAAACGCTCTACCGCGAACAGCTCGTTTATCGCTCCGACAGCGACCGGACGCTCACCTATACCCATCTCGAAGGCATAACCGGCGCCGATCGTTACGTCGCCCGGCTGGCCGTCTCGGCGCGGGAGGAGGGCGGCAGCGTCATCACATGGTCTGCCGAAATCGAAGCGCCTGCCGGGCGGGCCGAAGGCATCGCCGCGGGAACAAGGATGATTTTCGAAGCCGGGCTGGCGGCGCTTTCGGAAAAAGCCGAACGTGACGCACCGCCGGTTCAATCGGCACTCCCTGCAGAACCGGCCACTCCCGGCGATGCGTCACGGGCGCCGCTCGAAACGGTTTTCGTCGAAGGCGGTCCGCGTCTTGCACTGACCGCAACGCCATCGCGGCAGGGGCCTCTTCTGCTCTTCCTGCATGGCATCGGCGGCGGCCGTTCGAACTGGATACCGCAATTGCAGGCTGCCGCACCCACCATGCGCGCCGCCGCCCTCGATCTTCGGGGTTATGGCGACAGCGCGCTCGGCCCGTCCCAAAGCACGGTCGAGGATTATTGCGCCGATATCCTGCGCGTCGCCGAGACGTTGAAGGCGGATCGCCTCGTCCTCTGCGGCTTGTCCTACGGTTCATGGATCGCCACATCCTTTGCCATGCGCCATCCCGAACGATTGGCCGGCCTCGTGCTTTCCGGCGGCTGCACCGGCATGTCCGAGGCGCCGGCCGAGGAGCGCGAAGCGTTTCGACGCTCGCGCCAGATGCCGCTCGACGCCGGGCAGACGCCGGCCGATTTCGCACCCGCCGTCGTCAATGTGCTGGCCGGCCCGGATGCAAATGAGGACGTGCGCGAAAAACTGTGCGCCTCGATGGCAGCGATTCCAGCCGCCACCTATCGCGATGCGCTCGATTGCTTCACCCATCCGCCGGAACGGTTCGATTTCTCGCGGCTCACCATGCCGGTGTTGATGATGACCGGTGAACACGACCGGCTTGCCCCGCCCGCCGAAATTCGCAGCGTCGCCGGCCGCATCGCTGAGACTGCACCACATGCCTATGTGCGTTTCGAGACGATTGCCGGTGCCGGCCACGTCTGCAATGTCGAGCGTCCCGACCGATACAATGCCATACTGGCGCAATTTCTCACGGAGTTGCCCGGATGACCGCCCTTCCCAAACGCCAGCAGAACCGCATCGAACGCGAAAGGCGCATCCTCGATGCCGCCCTGCAGGTCTTTTCCGAAAAGGGGTATGTCGGCGCCTCGATGGACGATATCGCCGCCGGTGCCGGCCTCACCAAGCCGACGCTCTACCAGTATTTCCCGTCGAAGGACGAGCTCTTCACCGCCATGCTGACGCAGGAGCGCGATCACATGCTGGCGGATTTCGAGCATCCGTCCGCCTCCGGCATGGTCGCCGAACTCTACGCCTTTTCCTGGCATTATGCCGAGACCGTGCTCCGGCCGGACATGCTGTCGCTCGCCCGGTTGATCATTTCCGAAGCGCATCGGGCGCCGGATGTCGGCCGTGCCTACCAGGCATCCGGCCCGGACCGGCTGCTGGCCGGCATGATCTCCTACCTGAACCTGCAGAAGCAGGAAGGCCGGCTCGTCTTCGACGATGCCGAACTGGCCGCCGAAGACCTCTGGGGCCTGATCCTGTCTGCCCCGCGCAACAGGGCGCTGCATATTCCCGATGCGCTGCCCGACCGCGCCACCATCGAACGTTACATCCGCAACGGCCTCGGCGTCTTCCTGCGCGCCTATTCCACCCGGCCGGCGGACGATCTTCTCGCCCTTGCCGCCCTCAAGCCGCCGACCGAAGCGCAACCGGAGCACATATGACCCTCGACGCCTTTCTTTCAGACCCCGCAAGCCGCTTCGCTACCGTCGCCATGACCGATACCAACGGGCTGTTGCGCGGCCAGATGGTTTCGGCGCGCTCGCTCGCAGGCATCGCCAAAAACGGCATGGGCATGTCGCCGGTGACGCTGGCGCTCGATCCGACCGACGTGGTGCTGAACGTTCCCGGCGTGTCGGACGATACGTCGGATTTCCACGACGATCCGCTCACGGTCGATCCGTCCACCGTCCGCCGCCTTCCCTGGTCGAAGCCGGGCCATGACCTGCTGGTGTTGTCCAACTATTCCGGCGCCGCCGCCGAGCTTTGCCCGCGATCGATCCTGCGCCGGGTGCTGGAGCGTGCCAATGCCGCCGGCTTCGTGCCGCGCTACGGCCTGGAGCTGGAATACACGCTCTTCGATGAAACGCCGGAAAGTGCGCGCGAAAAGGGCTACCGCAACCTCAAGACCGCTACCCCGCACAAGAGCCACGACCTCGTGCTCTACCAGGTGCAGCAGACCGAGTGGTACGAGGCGGTGGCCGAGATGTGCGAACCGCTGGGCATCGACATCGCCAAGATGCATGAGGAGATCGGCGGCGGTTTCCTCGAAGCCTGCATCGCTGCCGGCACCGGGCTGGAGCCGGCCGACCAGCTGGTCCTGCTCAAGAATTTCCTGCGGGCCCTGGCGCTGCGCCAGGGCAAATGCATCACCTATATGCCGCGCTGGACCGAGGATGCCGACAGCCAGTCGATCCATGTGCATGTCAGCCTCACCGGCACGGACGGCAAGTCCGTCTTCCACGACCCGTCGGAAAAGAACGGCGTCTCGCCGCTCTTCCGGAATTTCATCGGCGGGCTGCAACGCTATATCGGCGACATGACATTGGTCTTCCAGCCGACCGTCAATTCCTACCGCCGCTTCGCACCCGGCACCTTCGCGCCGCCCGGCCTCACCTGGGGCTATGAGAACCGCACCACCTGCTTCCGCATCGTCGGCCATGACGCCGGCTCGCTCAGGGTGGAAAACCGCCTGCCGGGCGCCGACACCAATCCGTATCTCACCGTTGCCGCAACCATTGCGGCCGGTGTTGCCGGCATCGTCGAAGGCATCGAGCCGGAGCCTGAGATCGCAGGCAACGGGTATGCCCGGGCGGGCGAGGGACCGGACTTCGCCCGTTCCATGCCGGAGGCAATCGAGCGCCTGCGCGGCTCGGCCTTTGCCCGCGACTGGCTCGGCAGCCGCTTCGTCGATGCCTTCGCCACCAGCCGGCAAAGCCAGTTCGATGAATTTTGCAAGAAAGTGCCTGACGTGGAACTGCAACGTTTCTTCGATTTGGGGTAGCACGATGACATCAGACCTGCGCATGCAATTTCTGGAAGGCATGAGCCGGGCGGCGACCTTCGTCGCCGTGGCCACGACCGATGGCGACGCCGGGCGTTTCGGCGTCACGGTCAGTTCGCTCACCTCCGTCTCTGCCGATGGCGACGCTCCGTCGCTGCTCGTCTGCCTGCATCACCTGAGCCCGGCGGCATCGGCCATTCTCACGAACGGCACCTTCTGCGCCAATCTGCTGCACGAGGACCAACGGGAGATCTCCGATCTTTTCGCCGGCCGGCTTGCGGCCGCCGATCACACGGAGCGTTTTGCGCGGGCGGCCTGGTCGCACGGTCCGCAAGGCCAGCCGATGCTGGACGGGGCGACGGCGAGCTTCGAGTGCGAGGTCGCGACCTCCATGCCATGGGAAACGCATCACATCATCGTCGGCCGTGTAACCTCGGTGCGGCTGTCGGAAAGCCCGGCGGCCCTGCTTTATGGCCAGCGTGCCTATCGCCGCGCCGTGCAGCTCGGCTCGACCATCTGAAGACTGGGGCGGCGACCGATCAATCGCCGCCTTTTCAATACTGGGCCGACGACAAGATCGGCATTCGGGAACCTAGAACTGGAGAGGATAATGACGGATCTATCTGAGGCGGGGCCGAACAGGCTTCGCAAAAATTCCCTCGGCCTCATCGCCGTAACCTTCATGGTCATCTCGGCGGCAGCGCCGCTGACCGGCGTCGCCGGCGCCGTGCCGATCGCCTTCCTGATCGGCAATGGCACGGGCGTGCCCGCGACGTTTCTCTTGATGACCCTGATCATGCTCGCCTTCTCGGTGGGCTATGTCGCCATGTCGCGCTACGTCAACAATGCCGGCGCCTTTTACGCCTATGCCGCCCGCGGCCTCGGAGGACGCATGGCCGGCGCGGTGGCGATCATCGCCGTGGTCGCCTATAATGCCATGCAGTTCGGCCTCATCGGCCTGCTCGGCGGCATCGCTTCCGGCGTCTTCGCCGGTTTCGGCCTTGTCCTGCCGTGGTGGGGATGGAGCCTGATCGCCATCCTGCTGGTGGCGGTGCTGGGCTACCGGCAGGTGGATCTGTCGGCGAAAGTGCTGATCGTGCTGGTGGCGCTGGAATATCTCGTGGTGCTCGTCGTCGATTTCGCCATTCTCGGCTCGGGCGGGGCGAGCGGCCTGTCGTTCAACTTCTTCGACAGCGGCGCCTTCTTCTCCGGTTCGCTGACGGCGGCGGTGCTGTTCTGCCTCGGTTCGTTCATCGGTTTCGAGGCGACGACCATCTATGCCGAAGAAGCCCGCGATCCCGAAAAGACCATTCCGCGCGCCACCTACCTGTCGGTGCTGATGATCGGCGTGTTCTTCGTCTTCACCACCTGGCTGATGATCGCCGGCGTCGGCGCCGACCAGTTGATGCCGACCGTGGGCGGGCTTGCCGATCCGACATCGTTCTTCTTCGACCTCGCCGGACAATATGTCGGCGGGCCGGTGCCGGCGATTGCGGGCCTGCTTCTGGTGTCGAGCCTGTTTGCGGCACTCAGCGCCTTCCACAACTACATCGCCCGCTATTGCTACGTCGCCGGCCGCGAAGGCCTGCTGCCTGCCGCTTTCGGCCGCACGCATGATGAGCATCAGAGCCCGCATGTCGGCTCGGTGACGCAGTCGGTGATGGCGCTGGTGGTGCTGGCGATCTTCGCCGGTCTGGGGCTCGATCCGGTGCTGCACATGTTCACCTGGATCAGCCAGGTCGGCACGCTCGGCGTGCTCGGCATGATGACCATCACCTCGCTGTCGGTCATCGCCTTCTTCCGCAAGTCCGGCAAGCCCGGTTCGCCGCTGGCGACCCTCATCCTGCCGGCCGTCTCGGGTTTGGTCATGGCGGCGCTGTTCGTCTACATCTTCATCAACTTCGGCGACCTCACCGGCACCAAGGGCGGCGCGCTCGGCATCATCCTGCCGGCCCTCATCCCGGTTGCCGGCATCGTCGGTTTCCTGATGGCCAGCCGGCTGCGTTCCGCCGATCCGGCCGCGTTTGCGCGGATGGGGGAGAACAGGGCGTAAGAAAGCAGTTGGGTTTCCCCTTCTCCCCCGCGGGGAGAAGGTGGCTCGAAGGGTCGGATGAGGGGGTAGCGGAACACGCAGATTGTACCGTGTGGCACCCCTTCATCCCGTGCGTCCTGCGGACCCTTCTCCCCGCGGGGGAGAAGGGGATAGACGGCACCTTTTCATCCCGAATGCGACTTTCCTGTCGCATTCGGAGAAAGGGTGAGGGGCAATTTCGCCGCTTAAGTCCGCGGCTTCAGGTTCTCGGGGTCGTAGAGCGGCTTGTAGCCGATGCCGACCACCTCGACCGGGTAGGTCTCGGCAAAATACTCGACATTCAGCTTGCGGCCGACCTGGCAATGTGACCAGGGGAGGTAGGCGAGCGCGATGTTCTTGCCGATCGTCGGGCCGAAGGCGATCGAGGTGGTGTAGGAGCGGCGGCCGAGTTCGTCGACCAGCACCGAGCCCGTTTCGGGATCGATGACCGGCAGCGTGCCGACCGGGTAACGCTTCACACCCTTGGCGTCGACATTGTCGGTCATGACCAGCGTGCAGAGCATGGCCGGCTGGTGGTCGCGGGCCTTGTATTCCAGATGTTTGGCCTTGCCGCGGAAATCGGCGTCCTTGACTTTCGGGCGGGCAAGGTCGGCTTCGATCAGGTTGTACTGGGTCAGGAGATCGGCGTTCTGCAGGCGCAGGCTCTTTTCCATGCGGCGCGAGTTGGCATAGGTCTCGACACCGAAGGCCATGACGCCGGTGGCACGCAGCGCATCCCAGACGGCAAGGCCGTCCTCGTATTTCATGTGCAGTTCCCAGCCCTGCTCGCCGACATAGGAGATGCGGAAGGCGGTGACAGGTTTGCCGGCAATTTCGATCTGCTTGATCGCCGCAAACGCGAAGTTTTCGACGTCGAGGCCGGCCGGATCGGCCACGACCTTCTTCAGCGTCTCGCGGGCGTTTGGACCCCAGATGCCGATGGTGACGAATTTTTCCGAGACGTCGGTGATGGTGACGTCGAGGCCGCGATCTTCTGCGACACGTTTCATGTAATGAAAGTCGCGCGGGCCGGCATCGGCGCCGTTGACCAGGCGGCAGCGGTCGGCCATGCGGAACACGGTGAAATCGGCGCGCACCATGCCCTCATCGTCGAGGAAGTGGGTGTAGATGCCCTTGCCGATGTTGGCGTCACCGCCGATCTTGGCGGCGCAGAGCCATTCCAGCAGCTCGACGTGATCGGGGCCTTCGATATCCACCATGTGGAAATGCGACAGGTTGACGATGCCGCAATCCTCGCTCATCGCCAGATGTTCGGCGTTGGAAACGCGCCAGAAATGCCTGTTGTCCCACTCGTTTTCACGCACCGGGACCTGGTTGCCGTATTTTTCGAGCAGGTGCTCGTTGGCGGCGTAGCCGTGGGCGCGTTCCCAGCCGCCGAGTTCCATGAAGTAGCCGCCAAGCTCCTTTTCGCGCTCGTAGAAGGGCGAGCGCTTGACGTTGCGGCCGGTGCCGTAGGGTTCGCGGGTGTGCACGGCCGGGAAATAGATCTTCTGGGCGGCCTCGTAGCAGCGGCCCTCGATGAATTTTTCCGTCAGCTGGTGCGGGTAGAAGCGGGCGTAGTCGATCGAGTTGTGGTCGATCTCGGTGCGGCCGTCGGTCATCCAGTCGGCGATCAGCTTGCCGTAACCGGGGCCGTCCTTGACCCAGATGGCGACGCAATACCACAGGCCGCGCACCTTCTGGCTTTCGCCACAGGAGGGGCCGCCGGCGGCAGACACCTGGAGGAGGCCGTTGAAGGAGTGGCTTTCGTTGTAGCCGAGTTCGCCGAGGATCGGCGTCAGCTCCATGGCGCGTTCCAGCGGGGTGAGGATCTGCTCCATGTCGAGGTCGCGCTGCGATGGCGAGAGGCGGGCCTCGTTCTTCTCGAGAATGTCGCGCGGGTGGCACATGCGCGGATTGTCGGTCTCGTAATACCCCCACTCGATCTGGCCGCCCTCGGTGGTCTTCGGGTCGCCGGTATCGCGCATGTAGGCGGAGTTGCCCTGGTCACGCAGAAGCGGGAAGCCGATTTCCTTGCCCGTGCCCTCGAATTCGTTGTACGGCCCGAAGAAGGTCAGCGGATGGTCGACCGGCATGACCGGCAGGTCCTCGCCGACCATTTCGGCGATCAGGCGGCCCCAGATGCCGGCGCAGACGATGACATGATCGGCCATGATCGTGCCGCGATGGGTGACGACGCCCTTGATGCGGCCGTTCTCGACGATCAGCGACTGGGCCGGCGTATTGGAGAAGGCCTGCAGCTTGCCGCTCTTTTCAGCGGCATCGACCAGCTTGCCGGCAACCGTCTGCGAGCGCGGGATGACCAGGCCGGCATCGGGGTCGAACAGGCCGCCCATCACCTGGTCTTCCTCGATCAGCGGGAATTTTTCCTTGATCTCGGCCGGGCCGACATAGTGGGCGCGGGTGCCGAAGGCCTTGGCGGAGGACAGCTTGCGCTTGATTTCCTCCATCCAGGCGTCGTCGCCGGTGCGCGCCACTTCCAGTCCGCCGATGCGGGCGTAGTGGCCCATCTTCTCGTAGAAATCGATGGAATATTGCGTCGTCCAGACCGAGAGGTAGTCGTGGCTGGTGGTGTAGCAGAAGTCGGAGGCGTGCGCGGTCGAGCCGATGTCGGTCGGGATGCCCGACTTGTCGATGCCGACGATGTCGTCCCATCCGCGTTCGATCAGGTGATGGGCGATCGAGGCACCGACGATGCCACCCAGTCCGACGATGACCACTTTCGCCTTGTTCGGAAACTCTGCCATTGATTGCGACCCCAGTTGGTATTGAATCCGGATTTTAGAATTTGCCGCGCCGCGACCAGAGCCTGTCTACGACATTCTCATCCTGCTGCACGACCAGCGCCGCGCCCGGAACATATCACTGATATCGCGGCGCAAACAGGCTGGTATGCAGCTCCATGCGAACAAATACGGCCCTGTTACGAAGCCGAGGGTTCGATGGCCTACTTGGCGATCAGCGGGTCGCCAGCGCGGTCGCAAACATGCCGAGAGCGAAAACAGTGTGGGCGACGAGGTTGAGCGCCCGCACCTTGTTGGGGTTCGGTGTCTTCGACGCCGCCCAGCCGATGCCGAGCCCCGGTTGCAGCAGGAACCAGCCGGCCCCGACGGTGACGATGCCGACGATGAAGGCCGGCAGGAAGGTCGGCGATGCCAGCCAGGCCGGCCCCCAGACAACGGCGAGGATGAGCCCGTACAGGATGCCGACGGCATAATGGCTGATCCAGCCGATGGCGCGTTCGTTCGGATGGCTTTCCGCATTGGCGATGGTGTCGTGAAACACCTTGCCGCGGCCGAGATGCCAGAACCAGCGGCCGACCGGCGCCCAGTTCGGCGGGCTCTGGCCGAAAAACCGGGCAAGAATGATCGCCCAAACATCCATGAAAACCGTGCCGCCGATGCCGATCGCGACGCCGCGCCAGAAAATATCGAACATGAAATCCTGAAATCCCGTCTTTGCCTGTTGCTGCCAGAAAACCATCGCCGGCGCGCCGATGCAAACGGTTTCCGCTGCAATTCAAGGGTTTGGCGAGGCGATGTGGTTTGCCCGCGATGCCACCGGCGGCAAAGGCGCCGCCGCCGGTGGCGGTTCGATGCCGTCAGTAGCCGAGCGCAATGCCATCCTTGCGGTGGTCGGTGGCGCCGAGCAGCACGCCGCGCTCGTGATCCATCCAGATCGCCTGGCAGCTGCCGAGCGGTTCGTCGGCCCAGTCGACCCGATGGCCGCGAGCTTCGAGATCGGCCTTGATCTCTTGCGAATAGGTCGTCTCCAGCGACAGCGTGCCCTCGAAAGCGAAGCTGCGCGGCGCTTCGCTCGCCTGCTGCGGGTCGAGGCCGCGGTCGAGCATGCCGGTGAGAATCTGCGCATGACCGGTCGACTGGTACTGGCCGCCCATGACACCGAAGGGCATCACGGCCTTGCCGTTCTTCTGCAGCATGGCGGGGATGATGGTGTGGAACGGTCGCTTGCGCGGGGCGATGGCGTTGGGATGGCCCGATGTCAGCGAAAAACCCATGCCGCGATTTTGCAGCAGCACGCCGGATTTCGGGGCGTAGATGCCGCTGCCGAAAGCCCAGAAGACCGAGTTGATCAGTGACATGGCGTTGCGGTCCTTGTCGACGACCGTGACGTAGACGGTGTCCTTGTGGACGGGCAGGTCCCATTCCGGGGCGGCCGTGGCGCGGTCCATGCGGATCTTTGCCCGCAGCGCATCGATGGCCCGGTCGGTCAGCACGTCGGCGACGTCGGTGGTCATGGCCGCCGGATCGGCGACGATGGCATCACGCTGCGCATAGGCCGCCTTCGATGCCTCGGCCAGAATATGCACGCGGTCGGCTTCGCTGAGCGATGTATCCGAAAGATCAAAACCTTCGAGGATGCGGGCGATGATCAGGGCGGCCAGCCCCTGTCCGTTCGGCGGGCATTCGAGCAGGGTGTGGCCGCGATAGTCTGCGGAAATCGGCTCGGTGAGGAAGGTCGAGAATTCGGCGAAGTCGTCGAGTTCGTGCAGGCCACCGACGGCCTTGAGGACATCGACGATCTCTTCGGCTACGGCGCCCTGGTAGAAAGCGGAAGGCCCGTGCTTGGCGACGGCGCGCAGTGTGGCGCCGAGGGCGGGGTTGGCCATGCGATCGCCGATGGCGGGTACGCGGCCTCCCGGCAGGTAGTGTTCGGTCGCGGCCGGATGGACCTCAAGCTGGTCGCGATAGCGCTGCCAGTCGAGATAGACGCGCGGCGTGATGCGGTAGCCGTTTTCGGCCGCGTCGATTGCCGGCGCCAGCACCTGGGCGAGATCGAGCTTGCCGAAATTACCGATCAGCCGGCACCAGGCGTCGATGGCGCCGGGCACGGTGACGGAATGCACCGAGGTCTCGCCGATCGCCTCGATGTTGCGCTCGCGGTAGAAATCGAGATTGGCCCTGGCCGGCGCCCAGCCGGAGCCGTTGAGCGAAACCACCTTGCCGGATTCGGGCGCATACAGCGCAAAGCAACCGCCGCCGATGCCGGTCGAATGCGGATCGTCGACACATTGCACGGCAACGGCCGCCACGGCACCATCGACGGCATTGCCGCCCTGCCGCAAGATATCCAGCGCCGCCAGCGTCGAAGCCGGGTGGGACGTCGCCGCCATTCCCTTTTCGGCGACGGCAACTGAACGTCCCGGCTGCATGAAATCACGCATCGACATTTTATAAAACTCCTTGAACGATCTCGGCTCCCGACCCGCCACCCTCACGGCGGATCCTGTGTCGGATGCCATTGCTCGTTCTTCCGGGGCGCGGCGTCAAGGTGTGTCGTCATTCATGCGTTACTGTGCCATTCCGATTGAGGCGCGGCGGGCTTGGCCGGAGCGCTTGCGCCGATGACTTCCCAATCCATTGACAGCCGGAGCGGCGGGCGTCTAGGCATTGCCGATGAATATCGCTTTTTATTCGCCGCTGAAATCGCCCAACCATCCGGTGCCGTCGGGCGACCGGCTGATGGCACGGCAGTTGATTGCGGCGATGCGACAGGCCGGGCACACGGTCACGGTCGCTTCCGAACTGCGCAGCTTCACGCCGACACCCGAAGGTGACGACCTGCCGGCCCTTCGCCTCGCCGCCGAAGCTGAAGTCGACCGGCTGTCGGACGAATGGCGGGCGGCGGCTAAACCCGATGTCTGGTTCACCTATCACACCTATTACAAGGCGCCCGACCTGATCGGGCCTGTTCTGGCGCGCCGCTTCGGCCTCGCCTATATGACGGCCGAGGCTTCCTATTCGCGGCGGCGCAATATCGGCGTCTGGGCGCAAGCGCAGGCGGAGCTGGTGGAAGCGGTGGCGATGGCGGCGGCGAATATCTGCTTCACGCAACGGGATAGGCAGGGCCTCGAACAGGCGGTGCCGTCCGCCTCGCTGGTCATGCTGCCGCCGTTTCTCGATCCGGGTCCGTTCCTGGCGTTGCCTCCAAAGCCCGAGCCCGGGCGATTGATCACGGTGGCGATGATGCGGCCGGGCGACAAGATGGCAAGCTATCGCCTGCTGGCTGCGGCATTGGAGCGGATCGTCGATCTGCCCTGGACCCTGTCGGTGGTCGGTGACGGCCCGGCACGTGACGAGGTGAGGGCGCTGTTTTCACCATTTTCCCCGGGCCGGGTGATTTTCCATGGCGAAAGGACACCGGCGGAGATCGCCAGCCTGTTGTCGCAAAGTGCGGTCTACGTCTGGCCGGGATGTGGCGAAGCCTACGGGCTGGCCTATCTGGAGGCCCAGGCGGCCGGCCTGCCCGTCGTCGCCCAGGCGACCGCGGGTGTTCCGGAAGTGGTTTCCCATGGCGCAACCGGGCTGCTGACGCCGCCGGACGATCCGGCCGCTTACGGTGAGTCGATCGCCCGGCTGCTGCTGGACGAGCCGGAGCGGCAGGCCCTGGCCGCCGCTGCCCGCAATTTTGCCCGCGACGAACGGTCGATGGCGCGGGCTTCGGTCATTCTCGACGATATTCTGAAGAGGCTCCAGGCAAACGCATGAACGACACGATGGCATGGGCGCCCCTGATGGCGGAGCTCGACCGCTGGCAGGCGGCGGGACGGATCGCCGACCTCTGGCTGCGGGACGACGATGCGGTCGAGCCGACACTGGCCCTCGACAGGTTGTTGGCGCTGACCGGCGAGCACGACGTGCCTTTGACACTTGCGGTCATTCCCGAAGATACCGGCGCGGCGCTGGCGGCCTGTCTCGACCGGGCGCCCTGGGCGGAGGTCGCCGTCCATGGCTGGTCGCATCACAACCATGCGCCCGCGACGGAAAAGAAGCAGGAGCTCGGTGCACATCGGCCGGTGGACATCGTGCTCGGCGAACTCGGCGCCGGTTTCGACAAGCTTGCCGCCCTGCACAAGCCGCGTTTCGTTCCGATGCTGGTGCCGCCATGGAACCGCATCGGCACTGCCGTGGTCTCCGGCCTGCCGGATCTCGGATTCAAGGCGTTGTCGGTTTTCGGAGCGGAAAAATCCGGACCGCTGCATCTCCTCAACACCCATGTCGACCTGATGGACTGGCACGGCACGCGCGGCGGACGCGACCATGGCGTCCTGGCGACAGAGCTTGCCGCGAGATTGAAGCTGGTGTTCGAACAGGGCGGCGCGACCGGTTTCCTCACCCATCACCTCGTCCATGACGAGCAGGCTTGGCTGTTTCTCGAAACACTGTTGGCACTGACGAAAAACCATGCCGGATGCCGGTGGCGAACGGCGGCGGCCCTGATCCTATAGGTCGATGACCTGGCGGTCGCGACCGTTGAAGGCCTCGGGGAATTCGCGTTTGGCCGCAGCCTCGATGGCGTCCAGCTCGTCGTCGGTCCGCGCCGGCAAGTGATGGATGAAGGCGATGCGCTTGGCGTCCGCTGCCCTGGCCAGCCGAACCGCCTGCTGCCAGGTCGAATGGCCGTAACCGCGATACCGCTCCATCTCGCTGTCGACATAGGTGCAGTCGTAGAGGAAAAGATCGGCATCGCGGATCAGTTCGATGACGGCGGGGTCGAGAATGCCGGGCGTATGCTCGGTGTCGGTGACGACGCAGACCGTCTTGCCGGCCCATTCGACGCGGTAGCCGATGGCGCCGCCGGGGTGGACGAGATTGCTGGTCCGGATGCGGATGCCCGGACGGGGGGTCAGCACGTCGCCGGCGCGAAAATCGCGCGCCGAAAGCCGGGCGCAGCAGATATCGGGTTCGACCGGGAACCAGGGCGGCCGCATGAACTGGCGGATCATCTCCTCGGTGGTCATCTTGCCCGCCATATGGCCGGACCACATCGTCACCGCCATGGTGGTGTTATAGAGCGGCATGAAATAGGGCAGGCCGACGATATGGTCGTAATGGCAATGGGAGAAGAACAGGTCGATGTCGGTCACGCCTTCGGCGAGCATCGCAGCCCCCGCTTCGCGGATGCCGGAGCCGGCGTCGAAAAGGAGCCTGTAGGGACCGCATTGCATTTCGACGCAGATCGTGTTGCCGCCGTAACGCTGAAACTCCGGCCCCGACACCGGTATGCTTCCCCTGGCGCCCCACAATCGAACTCGAAACACGTCGCTGATCACTCTGTCACATTTCCCTTGGGGTTTCGGTTTTCCGTCTGGCGCTCCCTAGAGGCAATGATCCCAGAATTGCCGAATTGAAATTAATAGAGTGTACCGTTTTCCCTGCCTCGCCCGGCTGGCTCAGTCCTAATTTCGCCATGGTAAACAAAATCTGACTGTTATGCGAGTCGGTATTTGCCGGTCGCCAATGGCGCCGGGCTGCGGGAAAATTCGCCAGGTCTGCACGGGCGCAGGGTGTGCCGTCCGGTCAGTGCTGGCGTTCGCGGCTGCGGGCTTCGGTGAGTTCGGACGTGGTGTGGCTCAGGAGGTCGGCGAGCACGCGCATGATCTCGATGGTGATTTCGGGAAAGTCGACGAGAAGCTTGAGGAAATGGTCCTTGCCGATGCGCAGCACCTCCATTGGGGAACTGGCCATGACGGTGGCGGTGCGCGAGACGTCGCAGAGGATGGCGATCTCGCCGACGATGGAATTGGTCTCCAGTTCGGTGATCTTGATCTGCCCGTTGGGCGAATCCACCAGGATGTCGGCCTTGCCCGACAGGATGACATAGGCGGCGTCACCGAGATCGCCTTGCCGGAAAAGCACCTCGCCGGCGGAGTAACTCATGCGGTCGGAGGTGAAGGCAAGCAGCTTCAGTTTTGCCGGGGGTACGCCGGCAAAAAGCGAGACTTGTTTCAGCGTTTGAACTTCGTCCTTGAGCAGCATGGTCTTCATTCCCCGAAAACGTTCCGACTGGAATAGCATATACTGTCAGGAAGGCACCAGTTGTTTGGCTTCGTCCTTGTTTGAGATCAAGTCCGGTTTGCCATCGGCCGTCAGCGTGCCGCGCTCGAAGACGACGACGCGGTCGAAGAGCGTCGTCAGGGCCGGATTGGAGAGGACCCAGACGACGGCCGGGTTGTTCTTATTGTGCCTGGTCAGTTCCAGGACGTTGCGGACGATCTGGTCCTGTATGCGGTGGTCCAGGCCAGGCAGCGGCCGGTTGAAGATGTAATAGTCCGAATGACGGATCAGCGATCGGGCAAGCCCCACCTTCTGGCGCTGCACGCCCGTCAGCCGCCGGCCACCGGCGCCGACATGGTAGTTCAGCCCCAGCGCCAGCACCTGGTCGTAGAGGCCGAGCGTATTCAGGAGCGTGCGGGCGATGGTGCGGATGCGTTCCGAGCCGTCGGCATGCTTGTGGCTGATACGGCCGAACAGCACGTTGTCCATCACGCTGGCGGATGCCATGTAGCGGCTGTTGTCGTAGCGCTCGATCTCGTCTTCCATGTCCTTCGGCAGGTTGTCGTGGAAGATCTTCCGCGCCCTGACGATCTCGGCCATGAGGTCGTCGTTCAGGAGACCGAAGCGGTGCCGGGGCTCGATATAGGCGAAGCTCAGCTTGATGATCTTGTAGCGCTCGTTGTCGGTCACTTCCTCGAAGGACTTTCCGCGCAGCTTCTGCAGCAGCAGCTGGTACTCCGGAATGTCTTCCGGCGTCATGAAGGTCAGCTGCTGGAAGAACGGGTGGTCCGGCGGCAGGTCGGCGAAGAGTTCGACGGCGTTTTCGGCGATTTCGTAACCCATCTGGAAAAGCCGTGGACCGAGGCCCGTCTGCTGCATCACCGAGCGGAAATAGCGGTTTTGCCCGATGGCACGCCCTTTCAGCGTCATGCCCGTCGTCGTGCCGAACAGAAGGTTCTCGCCGACGGTGGCTTCGCGATTGTAGCTGTCGGGCTCGAAGGTGACGATAAGGCTGTTCAGCCCTTCGGTATCCAGTTCCTCGCGCAAGGCGTGACGCATCTCGACGATGCGGGCGGCGAGGTCCGGGTTTTCGGAAGGGTCGAATGTCGAGCGTAGGGCGAGGTCGAGAATGTCCTTGGACAGGAGGACGGCATCGAGGACCGTGCGCACCGATGCGAAGAGATGATCCGGCCCCTCGGCTCCGGCAGTGCTGTAATCGATCCAGTCACTATTGATGTCGTAGTCCGGATTGCCTGCCAGCCGGGCCTCGTTGATCTCCCAGCGATGGTGGTCTTCGCCCTGCTCGTCGTAGACGGCCGGCGTTAGCGGCGCATGTTTCAGGCCGTAGAGCAGATTGTCGCCCAGCGTGCCGTGGAACATGTAGACCTCGGCCGAGGCATAGGAGATTTTCCGGCCGGTGACCGATTCCGGCAGGTCCCAGAGATCGTCGCCGCCGGCAACGACCTTGCCGCTCTCCGGCCAGATCATCCGGGCGACGGCTTCGGCCAGTGCTTCCCCGCCCAGCACGGCGACATGTTCACCGGGGGTAATCTGCAGCGACACGCGTTCGAGCAGCTTGGCGCCGCTATCGTCGACGAGCGAAAGGTTGACGGCGGCGAGCGGCGACTTGAGCGCCTGGTCGTTGTCGGCGGCAACCGCCTGCAGTTTCGGGTCGAGAAGCCGGTCGACCTGGAACTGCTCGACCACCTGCACGTATTTCACCTGCACGTCCTGGCGGGTCTGGTCCCAGTCGATCAGGTCCTTGAGCGGCCCGGGCAGGTCCTTGTAGGCG
>Ga0066256_1000951_pt1 | contig 48522 bp, 50 predicted proteins | sample ThiBio_1000_biof_FD_87107 | JGI IMG/M metagenome (GOLD analysis project Ga0066256, IMG submission 87107) | Wastewater bioreactor microbial communities from Cape Town, South Africa - Thiocy_expt_1000_biof (version 2) | ecosystem: Engineered > Bioreactor > Thiocyanate-remediating >... | reverse complement strand
AACCCTAACCCCATGTGCAGATCTTCCTGCCCACACAAATCAAAGCCCGTATTCACTCTTATCCCTCACTCTTCAATCATCTTCACACCTTCTAGCAAACACACCCACCAAACGCAATATCTTTTTTATCTTCTTCATGAAAATTTTAATAATTTATTAAGAACCAAAGGAAATATGCCCCTAAAATAATGGAGACGCAGGGCAATAAAGGGGCGCCTGAGGCAACAAAAACCTGGATCCCGGGTCTAGGCCCGGGAAGACAAAGAGAGGGTTGCGGGAAGACGAAGAAGCGTGCGGGAAGACACTGTTTTTCTTGTCACCCTCGTGCTCCTTTTCCTGTCACCCTCGTGCTCTTTTTCTTGTCACCCTCGTGCTCTTTTTCTTGTCACCCTCGCGAAAGCGGGGGGCCATATAAGAGCCTGGATCCTGGATCATCACGCTACGCTCGCGATGACGGTTCAGCTATAAAAACAACACTTCCCCAATCACACTCCATAATAGAGAGCATATTCACTAGGATGAGGTTGCAGAGCCACAGCCATTACCTCCTCCTTCTTCATACGGATATAGGATTGGACCATATCCGGCGTAAATACATCGCCGCGGAATAAGAATTCGCAGTCACTCGCCAATGAAGCCAACGCCTCCTCCAAGGAACCACAAAGGCAAGGGTACTCGCCAGGACGCTCATAAAGATTATCCTCAGCCGGCTTGCCTGGATGAATTTTGTTCACAATGCCATCAATCCCCGCCATCAAAATAGCAGCCAGGGCTAGATACGGGTTGGCCGACGGGTCTGGGAATCTAAATTCCACCCGCGCATGTTGCGGATTGGTAACAACAGGAATGCGGCAAGCAACCGAGCGATTCGCTTGGGAATAAGCCGCAATTACAGGCGCCTCATAGCCCGGGACCAAACGCTTGTAGCTGTTCGTGGTTGGGTTGGAAAAAGCATTCACAGCCTTTGCATGCTTTAACACACCACCTACAAAATGAAGAGCCAGATCAGAAAGGCCGGCATAGCCATTGCCTTGAAACAAGGGCTTATCCTTATGCCACAAAGACAAATGCACATGCATCCCCGAACCATTATCGCCAAAAATTGGTTTAGGCATGAAAGTCGCGCTTTTGCCATACATATGAGCCACATTTTTGACAACATATTTAAAGGCTTGCAGGTGGTCACCTGTTTGCACGAGCTGATCGAACTTAAAGCCCAGCTCATGCTGCGCCGCGGCCACTTCGTGATGATGCTTTTCCACGCTCACGCCCATCATTTTAAGCATATCCAGCATTTCGCCACGCATATCCCCACATTGATCCGAGGGAGCCACATCAAAATACCCACCCTTGGTACCCGGGCGATGCCCAGCATTTGGCTGAAAAACAGAACCGATTCCGCTACTTAATGACATTTCCTGAGAAAAAACCTCATAGCTAGCCTTGCCAATCGATACATCATACGATACATGATCAAACACAAAAAATTCTGGCTCCGGCCCAAAATAGGCACGATCAGCGATATTAAGCTCCGCTAACAGCGCTTCAGCCTTTTTGGCTAAGCTGCGCGGGTCAGATTCATAAGGCTTGTTTGTTTTAGGATCCACCACATCAGCCATCAAAACAGCCGTGGGCTGAGCACAAAAAGGATCCAACACAATCCGCTCTAAATCGGGGATAAGCCGCATATCAGATTCATGGATATCTCGCCACCCCCTTATGGAGGAGCCATCAAAAACCACACCGTTTTGCAAAAAAGATTGATCCACCTGAGAAACATCATACGCTAACCTGTGCCATTTGCCATCCATGCCTGTGAGCCGAAGATCAACAAACTTAATATCGTTCTCAGCAATGTAAGCTAATACCTTCTCTACCTGTTTCATTTCACCCTCGAAGAACATAACGGTTTATGGATTTTGTCATCAAAGGCTAAACACTAAAATATTTTTTTATCATTGTATATATAGGTTTAGAAAACATGATTTAGTCTTGACTCTTCTTTTGAGTTCACGCTAAATGAGACCGACTTTGATGGCGGGTGTAGCTCAGTCGGTTAGAGCGCAAGATTGTGGCTCTTGAGGTCGCCGGTTCGATCCCGGTCACTCGCCCCAAAGTTTCTTGCCCCATACATTCTAATTTGTTATTGGCAGACACTTCCATTGTCACCCTCGCACTCTTTTTCTTGTAGATCCTCGCACTTTTTCCTGTCACCCTCGCGAAAGCGGGGGGCCATATAAATGCCTGGCCCCATAAAAACCATGGATCCCGGATCTGCGTCCGGGAAGACAAAAGGAGGTGTCCGGGAAGACAAAGAGTGGCTTGTCACCCTCGCTCTTTTTCCTCGTCACCCTCGCGAAAGCGGGGGCCCATATAAAAAGCCTGGATTCAGCTCTTTTACAAATTACAAAAAAAGGAGGGGAAATCCCCTCCTTTTAGTAAGCCTTAATAAAATTAATTGCTCACATTCTTATCTTAATGGTTCGCCGCCGCCGCATGGTAATTAACTATTGGCCAAGTCTCACGAAATACCCTATCAGACTTGGCATGAAGCTGACGATAGTTTGTTAAGGCTGTTTCAAGTTGAGCAATATGATCCAACAAACGATCGTGATCTTCATCACGTATATATGGCTTAACAGCTGCTATTTTAGTTTTTAAATCAGCTAGTTGTACCGCCTGCACGTCATGATTGTCATAAGAGCCACTAGCGCTATGCAAGTCCTGCATCACGTAAAATGATTCCATAAGGCCATCAATAGCAGCACTAGCTGCACTTTGTTCAGCCTCAGCAATATGACCACCTGCATTCACAAGCTTCACCTGATCATGAACGGCTCTAAGGGTTTCCCATGTTGCATCTATTTGAGTAAAAGCAGCTACAAACCCTTCTACTGAGGCAGCACTGCTTTGATCTCTGGCTGCGACAACAGCAGATTTTCTAGCTGCAAAGTATTTATCAACGGCAGCAAAAAGCTTGGCAACATCAGCAGTTTGGTCTCGATCTTCTCCAGTACTTACCCCACCACCGCTTTGTAAATATCTTGCTGGTCCACCTTCTGTAGCTGGCGCAACTTGAGCATCATATAGCTGCTTTAGACTATCACAGTATTTCATTGCATCAAGAAGTCTTCCTTCACTCAACCGAGTGATATCATAAAGCTGGGTATAATATCCAACATATGACTCGGGCTTACCTTCCTGGGACCTGACCATAACATCAGATGTATCCCATAGCTCTGGGTATGTAAATTTTGTACCATCAGCAAGCTGTTGTGCAAGAAGCGCTTGCACAACAGCATTCGTTGCGCCTGCCGGAATAATTTTATAGCCAACAGCAGCAACTTGAGCATCAACGGAAACGACAACAGACTGCGCTGTAGGTTGCACTCCAGAAACTGATCCTTTCTCAAGATCAGCAGGCACACCACCGTCTGCGATAGCAACTGTTGCCACGATCATCAAAGAAGCAGCGCCTAAAAGTATTTTTTTGAAATTTGTCACCAGGTATCTCCATGAATTTTGATTTAATTTTATTAACAATGCGGACAATAGTATATAAATGCAGCAATGTGTGACGAAAAATCAACCCTAGAGGCCGTGATTTTGGAATAATCAACTTTATGGAATGGAAACCCACCTTCTTTCGCATAACAAATGGTTCACATACACCCAGGTTTTTATTATAGTCAAAGACTAGCCACAATGCGAGGTTTGCATGTCAATTTTTTCATTTGAAGGTATCGCCCCTTACACCCAAAAGGCGATTTAAAAAAAATGACACCCACCCCTTACACAGACTACCTTTTAACACACCTTAACGACCTTCCTCATTATTCCAGTTTTACGAAAAAACGGTTGATTTCCCTTGTAGGCAAACGCGTCATAGACCTCATCCGACACTTACCAACCCATTACTCAACACGAACATTCTTAGCAGCGCTAAAGGCTTCAACATCCAAAGAAGCCGTTATGGTCACCGTTACCATTGATTGTCATCAACGTGGGAAGCCCTACAAAATCTTAGCTCACGATGAACATGGTGATCGTCTAGAGATCATCTATTTCAATGCCCGCGCCCCATATCTTCAAAAACTATTTCCTACAGGCGAAAAACGAGCCGTATCAGGGAAGCTAGAAAAATACTTCACTCATCATCAAATGATCCATCCCGATTGGGTTGGATCTCCTGCCCAAGCACAATTTTTTGGCAGTGTTGAACCTGTTTACCCGCTCACTGAAGGTCTCACGGCTCCTACTTTGCGCCGCATCATTGCCGAAAGCCTCAAAGTTAAATCCAAATTGGAGGAGTGGATCCCTCCCCATATTTTAGATGACAAACAATGGCCATCTTGGTCAGAAGCTATATATACCGTCCATATGCCAGGATCAAAGCTTGAAAGGAAAAAAATCGCCTTATGCAAAGAACGACTTGCTTTTGATGAATTATTTGCGCACCAAATTGGCTTACTAATCTTGAAATCTCAGGCGCAAAAACAAGCCCTCTCCCCGCTTCTAGAACCCTTGTCCTTTTATGAACAAGCATTGCAACACATACCTTTTACCCTCACGAACGCTCAAATGCGAACGTTGAATGAAATCATACAGGATTTTAAATCTGGCCACCGTATGATTCGTCTCCTTCAAGGAGATGTCGGAAGCGGCAAAACCATTGTCGCATTTTTAGCTATGGCCGCTCTTTTAACAGCCCAAAAGCAATCGGCCCTTTTGGCGCCAACAGAAATTCTCGCAAGACAACATTACAGCAATTTAAAACCACTGGCAGATCAAATAGGTGTAAGAATTGGCCTGCTCATTGGCGCAACAACCCTTAAGCAAAAAACAGCTCTCAAAGAGGCTCTTGCCCAAGGCGAAATCTCTATTCTTATTGGCACTCACGCCATTCTTGAAGATGATGTAACGTTTAAGGACTTAGGATTCGTGATCATCGATGAGCAACACCGTTTTGGCGTGATGCAACGTCGCGCGCTTTTTGAAAAAGGCGCAACAACCCATATTTTAATCATGACAGCAACCCCCATTCCCCGCACTCTGGTCATGAGCGCCTATGGCGACTTAGATGTTTCCAGACTTGATGAAAAGCCAGCCCATCGTCAATTCGTTAGAACGTCATCTGTCTCATCAAATAAAATTCAGGACATAATAAACCGCTTGAAGGCTGCCATCAATGATGGCGAAAAAGCCTATTGGGTTTGCCCATTAATTGAAACATCTGACACTCTTGATCTTGCTGCCGCCACAATCCGGTTTGAAAGCCTTAAAGGAATACTTGGCACTCAAGTTGCGTTAATCCATGGCCAAATGAAAGCGCAAGATCGAGACACCATCTTCGAGCAATTTAAGAATGGAGCGATCCGATGTTTGGTTTCCACCACAGTGATTGAAGTTGGCGTGGATGTGAAAGATGCCACGATCATGATCATAGAACACGCTGAAAGGTTTGGACTGGCTCAGCTGCATCAGTTACGCGGCCGAGTTGGGCGAGGCGAGAAACACTCCTCATGCCTTCTCATCTTTAGTCATCCACTTTCACCTATTGCTGAAGAACGGCTATCTATCATGAAAGAGACGAATGATGGCTTTCTCATCGCAGAAAAAGACTTGCAACTACGCGGTTCCGGTGAAGTGCTGGGAACAAAACAAAGCGGCCAAATCACCTTTAAAAATGTTGAGATTGGCGCTCATGATCACCTTATTAGCTTCGCTCATGAAACAGCCCAAAACATCCTTGCGCAACAACCTACTCCTAGGTTGTCAGAAGCTTATCAACAACTCTTCCTACTTTATGACAAACCCCATCTTTTGCCTCAAGAAATGACGGACGGCAAAGGACAAGCCCCCATTACGGCTTGAAAGAGGTTTTAATACGCCTATTCCTGCTTCGGACTAAATGTGTCATCAACTATGTTTTCGGGCTAAATGCGGCCATCAACTATGTTTGCTGAGCACGAAGAGCCCAGACGCCCTCTTGGCCGTCCCACTCTTTTGTCTTGCCCGGCACTTCGATCAATCCGTCCCATTCTCTTGCTCCTTTCCTGCCCTCTTTACTCTAGACTTTTTGGAACCGGGTTAATGAACTTTTATAATCCTCGCTCTTTTTCCTTGTCGCCCTCGCGAAAGCGGAGGGCCATATAAAAAGCCTGGATCCCGGATCTATCGTCCGGGAAGACAAAAGGGAGGTGTGCGGGAAAGACAAAGGGAAGTGCGTGGGAAAGACAAAGGGAAGTGCGTGGGAAGATAAAGGAAGCGCCAGCCACACTCACACTTTTCCACTGCCACGCTCTTTTCCCTGTCACCCTCGCTCTTTTTCTTGTCACCCTCGCGAAAGCGGGGGGCCATATAAAGCCTGGGTCCCGGATCTGCGTCCGGGAAGACAAAAGGGAGGTGTGCGGGAAAGACAAAGGGAGGTGTGCGGGGGGGCCATAAAAGCCCTGGATCCCGGATCTGCGCGTCCGAGAAGACAAAAGAGGAGCGCCCGGGGTGACAAAGGGAGGCACCAGGCCGACAAGGAAGGGTGCTCTGGATGACAGTTTACCGCATAACCAAATCTAAAGCACAAGCTGTCCATTATTTGAATTATCTTTATATGGAAAATTGTTAACTAAGTTCATTAGATAAAATTCTTCGACATCAGCTTGACTACCCTGATACCCCATCCCTTTCAAGGTTCGGTAAAACGGCAGCATATAGATACCTAACCACAGAAGGCTTTGCACATGGGCATATTTTTGCCCAAAAGCATGACCACCATATTTTCGATGAAAAAACCTGAGGATCTCAGATAATTCATTAATCCTTTCCCGGAAGGAGTTTTGGTGATAGGCTTGCCATTGCGGAATTAATGATGGATTTTTCGGCACTTCGCACCGTATCTTTGACTCTACGCCTCTTAAAGCTTGCTCAAGCCCCTGAGTGGAAACCAAGTATGGTTCAAATGCTTCTTGCGTCTTAGCCTCTGGCTCTTCTCTTGTAGAGGCCTTTGTGGCACCCCCTTGCTCTGATTCATCAGCAAACTCTTTGCTACCTTCTGACTGAGGCGTCTCCTCTGCTTCTTCTCGCGCATGATTCAACCGATGACCATTTTTCCTCAGCCAATCTCGTAATACTTTATATGCAGCCGTTACATTTGCCATTCTTTCGGTAAAAATGGCGCTTTGAGTGGGATCACGATTTTTATCTGGATGCCAAATCATTGCCATGCGCTTGTAAGCAGAACGAGCCTCTTCAAATGAAGGACATGGCTTTAGATCTAATGTTATTTCAGCTTGAGCTTCAGGTATATCTGGAGGATACAAGGCGTCGCTATAGTCAGCTTTCACACTATCAAAAAACGACAGCATCAACGTCAAGGCAGCCACCCAACCGAGGGTCATTCGTTTGCTCATATATGTTTCCGATGCGAGGTAAACTAAGAGTTTTTCATTTTGCTCGAATTTTGGTTAATTTTTCATTGAGATAAATTTATAAATTATGTATTTTTTCAGGCAACCATAATTTTTAATATGAGCGCGTTATATGTCCATTTTACCAGACAGCTGGATCCGCCAAATGTCCCTCGAACACGGGATGATTAGCCCTTTTGTGGATCAACAAAAACGTGAAGGCACTATTTCCTTTGGCGTCTCATCCTATGGTTACGATGCTCGTGTGGCCGATGACTTTAAAATTTTCAGCAACCTGGACAGCTCTATAGTCGACCCCAAAAACTTTGATCGCAATAGTTTCGTGGATCGCAAGGGACCTGTTTGCATCATCCCACCCAACAGCTTTGTTTTGGGCCGGACCGTTGAATATTTTAAAATTCCTCGTGATGTATTGGTCATTTGCCTTGGTAAATCAACCTACGCCCGATGCGGCATCATTGTGAACGTGACCCCTTTAGAGCCAGAATGGGAGGGCCACGTAACCCTTGAGTTTTCCAACACAACCCCGTTGCCTGCTAAAATTTATGCCGATGAGGGTGCGTGCCAATTCCTTTTTTACCGCGCTGAAAACCCGTGTGATGTTTCTTATAAAGATCGAGCGGGCAAGTATATGGGACAAACAGGCGTTACTCTTCCTAAATTATAAGATCTGAACCGGAGTCAATATGGATAAAATTCGTATCATTGGTGGGAGGCCTCTTAAAGGCCAAATTTACATTGGTGGAGCCAAAAATGCTGCCCTTCCCCTCATGGCCGCCTCTCTTTTAACAGACGAGCCTGTGCATTTTAGAAACATTCCTGATTTAGCTGATATCACATCAATGGCAATTTTGCTTGAGCATTTGGGTGTTGATATTGGTCAAGGCATGGATATTGATACGACTGGTCAGCTCAGTGTGCCCACCCCACTGATGAAATTCCACGCCCACCATATTAAAACCACAACCGCGCCCTATGACCTTGTGCGTAAAATGCGTGCCTCTATTCTGGTACTCGGCCCGTTGCTAGCACGTATGGGCCAGTCTGTTATTTCCATGCCTGGTGGCTGTGCAATTGGCACAAGGCCAATCGATTTACATTTGCGAGCTCTTGAGGCGCTAGGCGCAGAGATTACCCTTGATGAAGGATATGTCCATGCCAGAGCACCCAAAGGCCTTAAAGGCACTACGTTTACCTTCCCGCTGATAACCGTAACAGGCACAGAGAATGTGCTAATGGCTGCGTGTCTTGCTGAGGGTGAAACTAAGCTTATTAATGTCGCCCGTGAACCAGAGGTTATTGATTTGGCCAATTGCCTTGTATCCATGGGAGCCAAAATTAACGGTATTGGTACAGACACCCTGGTGATTGAAGGTGTTGACCGCCTATCTGGCACAACGCACACTGTGATTCCAGATCGCATTGAAACTGGGACTTATGCGATTGGCGCCTTGATGACCCATGGCGACGTAACTCTTCTAAACACAAAACTTGATATGCTTCCCACCTTTATTCCCACCCTTCAAGATGCAGGAGCCATCATTGAAGAGTTACCAAATGGTTTGCGCGTTAGCAGCACGGGGCGCATTAATGGGGTGGACATTATGACCGAGCCATACCCTGGTTTTCCAACAGATTTGCAAGCTCAATTCATGGCACTCATGTGCACAGCTGACGGCGCTTCCATGATCACTGAAACCATATGGGAAAATCGCTTTATGCACGTTCCTGAGTTGCAACGCCTAGGAGCCAACATTATTGTCCATAATGCCTCAGCTATGGTGAGAGGCACTAAAAAACTTTCTGGCGCACAAGTTATGGCAACAGATCTGCGTGCTTCGGTTTCTTTGATCCTGGCAGGCCTTGTTTCTCATGGTGAAACTATTGTTAATCGCGTTTATCACCTTGACCGAGGCTATGAACAAGTAGAGAATAAGTTAGCCGCATGCGGTATAGAAATAGAAAGAATCAAGGGAGAGCCACATGAGCCAGAAGATAAGCGAGTTGCTTAACCCAAAGCACGCTCCAATAATGCTTCATGCTGAAGATCATGAAGATTTGCATTTTTTATCTGCGCACTTGCAGGATGCGCTTATTCCTGTTTCAGGACTGGATTATCATAAGGAAAAAAGCCGGTTTCACTTTACAGCAAACCGTTTCCGCTGGGAGCTTGATGAAGAAGAGTATGAGGGGAACCCCACATATTATCGAACTCATTGTCAGCTTTCCTTTGGGCATATAAACGCCGTGAAACACAAAGGGTTTGATCCTGTTCACCCGACACATATTCTATATCTTCTTGCAATCCGCGGCCATGAAAATGGCACCATCACATTACATTGCTCTGATGGCGCTGCAATTCGATTACATGCCGAAAAAATCTTATGCCGTATGAGCGATGTGGGTGAACATTGGCCAACAAAGCACTTACCCATACATCAGTAGGACAATAGATGTGTTGTTTAACGTCCACATTGACGAAAAATGGGATCGTACTTTGGCTCTGGCTGGGCATTAACGCTGATATGATCTCCCTTGAAGGTGGGAGTGCCTAACTTGCGTGAGAGTGTCTAATGGGGGCCCTATTTTTCAATATGCGCTCAAATAAATATGTGGGTATAAGAGTTATGCTAGCACTATAAGCCGCATAAAAAAGCGGGCAAAAGCGTTCCGGAAGGTCAGCCGCAATAACATCACTGAACCATGACGCGCTAAGAGCGGCGATTACAGCATTTGAGGCGAGTAGGATTGAAACTCGAAGATGTTGTGTAGTCGCTTGACAAGCACCGACACACCCTATACCGCACATGATAATGGATGTTACCCCCATGAAGGTTGGAAAAACATTGCTCTTCCCTCGTGCTAGAAGAAAATGAGTGGGGTTGTTATTGCAATTGCCTCTTAATCTGCCAAGTGTTGTGGCGGTTTCACTCGCAACATCAGCCACACCCGGATGACTGTTAGAGCAGCCTAAACCCATGCGGTGCTGATTGAGCTCCAGCACTACGGCTTTGAGCCCACCATTGATGCCTGTTTCAATAAAGTTGCCGGCAATAAAGTTGGGGTAAAGGCCTTCACGCTGATAACAATCTTCAATGCGTTTCATGATCCAGTGATAATCATTGGTTTGGTCCAATGGCCTAAGTTTTGTTGCTTCGGAAAAAAGATAAAAGTGGTTGAAAACAAATATAGGATTTCGCCCGGAAGTATCCCTATCTCCGCGCATCTCACCGCATATCATCATTTTATTATCTTTTAAATTATAATCGTTTTCTCGCGTGAAAGTTTTTGCAGGATGGAGGTTTAAATCAGTATCGCGGTCTGAGAACGCAACTAACCGATGGTTATTTTGGCGCATTTGGCCAAGGGAGAGTTCGTGAGAGTTTGGGTCGATAGTGTTCGGCAAAAGGAATCGGTTTAACCCAGATTCTTCCAGGAGGTTATAAATGGCTTTTGCGCTATTAGGTTGTTCATCGGTGTAACTTTCAATGTGAAGGGTAATGATATCCTGCGGGTTAGCTTCCAAGAGCGATCGAATATCCTTAAATAATGTAAGTGCAGGGGTAGGTAAAAATACAGAGGTGATTCCACGGCAATCGGGGCAAGCTCTTAAGGTAAGTTTTTTACACTTATCATGGCAAAGAGCTAGGTAAGGAGGGCTTTTATCATCGGGAGTATACCAGTGTAAATCAATCATGAATGATCTTGCGCCAATAGCAAATTGGTTGGGGATATTCAAGCTTTGCTGAACATACTTCCATCCATCTTGAAGATTGGCAAAGGCATTATGACTGGTGAGCCACACGGCTTCTGAGTAACGTGTTTTGTTCGTATAGCTACGGATAATTCCTTGAGCGATCGGATCCATGCAACCAGGCGCGGTCGGCTCAACGGAATGGGCAGTTTGCCAGCAGTCTGCTAGTAAAAAAGTTAAAACAAGAATGGCTCGGAACAACAACTTCGCACCTTAGAAATTTAGGGGGAAAAATTAAAAACTTATAAAATCGCCTTCACCAAGGCCAGGTTTTTGGATCTTCAGATGTGGGCGCGGGCTTGCCATTGTATAGGGGGTACTCACAGCCAGAGATAACGGTCGCGCGCATTGTCTCTTTTTTATGGGCAACTCTAATATCAAAAAACAAAACAATTAACTCTTTACCTAAGGGAGTTGCCTCTTCAAATGCTTTTGTTCCCAAATGGCCATTCCACCCCGGGCAAAAATGGTGGTAGAGCTTTGCTAAGTAGAGTCTTCCCACGATATCGCATGAGCTGCCGCTTTTTGAAATGTCGGAGACAGTCATGTAAAACTTTTCATACTTTTCAATGGAAAGATCGCTTTCCGTTAAATTGGCGATGTAGGAATAAGGTGGCTCATCTTCTGGTTTAACGCCCCAAACGAGGCTTGCCGTATAATCATCTTGCTCGCATGGCGTCACTCGGCGTTCATCATAAACGGGTTCCCAAAAAGCTTGTGCAGTTGTGCTGTTATTGGCAGAAGCGCTAAAGCTTGTTCCCAATCCAATGAGTGCTGCGATTACTAAAATGCATTTCTTAACCACGTCTATTCTCCTTTGACTCTAAGAATTATTCTTAACTTTTAGCGAAAGTTTACGAAATTGAAAAGGATAAAGTGTCTTTGAAAGGAGCAAATCGGTTCTAATATTTGATAATTAAAGAAAATTTCTCCGTCCAAATAAGCGTTCGATATCACTCTAGGAGAGTGCTGTTTTCAAGAAAAATGTCGTCTTAAGCTTTTGTTTGCAAAAATGCTGCATAATAAGTATGCTGGGCTGTTTCTCATCAGTGAAGGCAAATTTTTTGATCTGACCTGATGTTGGTATATAGGCAGGAAAAACAGGAGCGACAGGTGGCTTACATCAACCACGAACACCTCAAGACATTAGTATGTGTAGCGGACAACCAAAACATCAGCAAGGCTGCGGAGAAATTAAACCTGAGCCAGCCAACAGTCTCTAAGCATATCCAGACGCTAGAGGCTGTTGTTGGCGCTAAGCTTATTGCCACCAGCCCAAGGGGGGCCACGCTAACGGAAGAGGGCGAGAAATTCATCGAGTTTGCCAGAAGCGCCTTGCAAATGTACGATTCCGTCAAAAGAGAAATTAAGGATAGCAAGAACTCTCTGGAAGGGGAGCTCACCGTTATTTCGTCACGATTTGGGATTCATACGTTGGTGAAATATTTTGAACTTTTTAGGGAACGCTACCCAGATATTCAGCTGCATATTAATTATGATGATTATCCGAAGTTAATTCGTGGTGCTGATATACCTGGGACATATGTCGGCTTAACGGATAAAGCGCCTCTTAAAACAACTCCCTTGGTTTGGAAACAATTTGTGAGTTTTTCATTTTATCCATATGTACATGCCGATTACGTAGAAAAATATGGTATGCCAAAAAACAAATCAGATTTGGATGGCCATAAAATTATTGGTTATAAATGGACTGAACCGTACGATTTCCTTGAATATGAACAAAGTAATACCCTTCTATTTTTAAATAGAGATGGTGATAACCTAAGAAAACCAATTGTGACAGTGGATGACATTGAGACATGTAGGCTATTGGTTGAAAGAGGTATTGGAATAGGAATGCTCCCGCCATTTTTAACCCAAGGGAGGAATTTTATTCCGGTATTTTTAAATGAGTACGACCCATGTTTGGGGCTTTCATTTGAAATGAATTACGTTTACAAAACCAATCTAAAAACAAACGCTAGAGTCCTGGCTTTTGTAGAGTTTATAAAAGAAGTAAGTAGCAAAGAGGCAAGAATAACATTAAACACATGGAAAAATAAGTAAGCCTACACAATGCAGCAAACATATCTTCCGCATTTCAAATGTTACTGCCATTTACGTAAGTAAAAGGGATAAATTTAACAGGGTATAACTAACATATGCACTCTCATGCTAAAATAGTAATCAATTAACAGACTTCATTAAAACTAGTTTTATCCTGGCACTAACATTCAGCGTCTCCAAACATTCGGCCGACCAGGAATCTTTGACAGTTCACAATTCCTTTATACATTAATTATTGGGATTGTAACCCCAAATCAATAGTGCTGACAATGAAGTTTAACCGTTATAGTAGCCTTGTTAACAGCACAGTTTGATTATCCCCAAGTTGTTTAAGTGATGGCAAAGAGCTAGGTAAGGAGGGCTTTTATCATCGGGGGTATATCAGTGTAAATCAATCATGAATGATCTTGCGCCAATAGCAAATTGGATTCTAGTGAAATTCTATCTAGTTAGAAAGGGAAAAGTGTCTTTGAATGCGGCAATTATGCTTTAGCTATTGAAATATTTAGTAAACTACTTGTGCCCAAGCACAAAGTCCCCTGTTAAGAAGGAGGACGCGCTATAGTCTCCCAAAAATTATTGACTATTGCACACTAAGATACACAAAAAGGCTTAGAAACCCATTCTTTCAATACCTGAAGAAAGGCCAGTTGATCCTCCGCGAAAGGATAATGTTTGGTCTGCGGAAGTATAACATGTTGCCCAGGGTATTCATGGGTCAAATGGGCATACTGATCATGCTCCCCAATGATAAGCAATATGTTGTCTGGGAAAATATCCTTACACAAAAAATCGTATCCCTCAGATGAGCTCGCTACACTTACAAATGATTGAGGGGCAAAATAACCACAAGATATAGCTGGTGGATTTTGAGAATTATAACAATAATAAGGACTCAAAGCCTCCATCACCTCCGCATGGTTACCTGGCAGATAGGTACTCTTAACCAATTGCTTAATCAATTTACTGGGGATAGTATCAGCAAACTCATTGGAAGCAACTCGTAGCTTTTCTTGAGAAATTGGCGCCGGACAAATGAGCACCAACGGCATTTTTTTTGTAAATACCCCTGCATTATAGGCATACATAGCCGTCACAGCTCCCCAGGAATGTGCAATAACACCCAAAGATTGCCCGATATGGCTTTCCACAAGTTTGCGCAAATGCATCAAAGTATCATCCAAAACCCATGGCTTAAAGTTTGGGTCTTCGCAAGTTTCAACACCATAGATATCTGAGTAGATCAGCTGAGTGACATCTTCCAACGGATCCAACCATGGCCGAAACATATGATGGCTTAAGCCAGGCCCTCCTTGAAGAACAATCCATCGCTGCACCTTGACACAGTCATCACCAATCATTGTCACCAGTCACCAAATCAATGTTACCGCCCATAGCAGCCGTATTCACCGTAAGCACCCGTTCAGTTGCGAAGCGAATAAGGTAATAGATGCCACCTGCTTTAGGCCCTGTACCTGACAACCCTTCACCCCCAAATGGCTGAACACCTACCACAGCACCAATCATGTTGCGATTAACATAGATGTTCCCAACACGAGCACGACTTGTTATAAAATCAATGGTTGCATCAATCCGGCTTTGGATACCCAAAGTGAGGCCAAACCCTTTGGAATTAATAGAATCCACAACTTTGTCCAAGTTCCTCGCTTCAAATCGCACAATATGTAGGATTGGCCCAAAGACCTCTTTATCTACCATCTTTGCCCGATCAACTTCATAAGCTTGAGGTTGGATGTAATTGCCTTCTGGTAAATCACTCGGAAATGGCGTTTTCCCAACCAAGGTTGCTTGCTGGCTTAAAGAATCTGCATAAGCTTCCAGCTCAGACACGGCAGCAGCATCAATCACTGGCCCCACATCTGTTTTAAGCAAATTTGGATTACCAATATTGAGAGCCGCCATTGCCCCTTTCAACATTCGACAAAAAGCATCCGCAATATCTTCTTGGACATAAATTAACCGCAAACATGAGCACCGTTGCCCTGCGCTGCGAAATGCAGAGGTAATCACATCATCTACCGTTTGTTCCAGCAACGCTGATGAATCAATAATCATGGCATTGATTCCACCTGTTTCAGCAATCAGCGGAACTATGTGCCCCTCACGCTGGGACAATGTGTTTTGAATCAATCTTGCCGTTTCATTGGAGCCTGTGAACACCACGCCAGCCAAAGAGGGATGCTCTAGCAAAGGCTTACCTACAACAGACCCCTTGCCCAAAACCAGCTGCAAAGCATCCGTTGGGACACCTGCATCATGCAATAACCGTACGACTTCGAATGCTACAATCGGTGTTTGAGCAGCTGATTTAGCCACGACAGTATTGCCAGCCATTAATGCTGCCGTCACTTGACCTAAGAAAATAGCCAGAGGAAAGTTCCAAGGACTGATAGCTAAAAACACACCGCGACCAACGAGATAATGTGTATTTCTCTCACCCGTTGGCCCTTTTAAAGCAAATGGCTCTCCAAACAACTGACTGCCATGAGCCGCATAGTAGCGGCAAAAATCGATAGCTTCTCGAACTTCCGCAATGGCATCTTCTATGGTTTTTCCGCCTTCATGTATTAATATACTTAGGAACTTAGCCATGCTCTTTTCAAGCATATCTGCAGCCTTTTCAAGGATGCCAGCACGCTTTTGCACGCAAGTGTTGGTCCATTTTAAAAACCCTTCACGAGCAACCCGCATTGCCTGCTCTGCTACATGTTGAGGAGCATCAATAACCGAACCCAAGCGAAGGTCTTTACGAATCGGAGAGACTAAAGATCTCTCCTCCCCCTGCGCCGCCTTTTGACCATGGATAAGTGAAGTAATGGCTTTCGCACGCGGCATGTAAGAGGCAATATCTTCAGTAAGCTTTGCAACAACTTTACGATTGCTTAAATCAATCCCTTTGGAATTTTGTCGTTCAGCACCAAAAAGATCGACAGGTTTGGCAATTCTTTTTTGAGATTCTTGGGTTCTGAGGAGTATTTCTTGCGCCTTGCGAACAGGATCTTTGGTTAAAGCATCCAACGGAATATCCTCATCAAAAGCCATCGATAAGAAAGACGTGTTAGAACCATTCTCCAAAATTCGACGAACAAGATATGGCAGAAGCTCCTTATGTAGCCCAACTGGGGCATAGATCCGGCACGGCGCTTGTATAAGCTTGCTCCGCGCTGCTTCAATATAAAGCTCATCACCCATCCCAAAAAGTTTTTGAAATTCAAAATCTTGACGCCCCTCTGCCATTGTTAACAACGCAGCCATAGTAACGGCGCTATGAGTTGCAAACTGAGGGTAAACCCACTCACTCTGCTGCAACATCTTTTGAGCACACGTAAGGTAATGCAGGTCCACAAAAGGCTTCTTGGTAAAAACAGGATAATCCTCATGACCTTCGGTTTGTGATCGCTTGATTTCCACATCCCAATAGGCTCCTTTAACCAAGCGGACAGGGACTCTACGATGATTCCTTTGAGCCAGATCCACAATCCAATCGATCACAGCCATGGCTCGCTTTTGATAGGCTTGCACAGCTATACCCAACCCATTCCAATTGGCTAGTTCAGGATCTTGCATCAAGGCTTCCAGAATATCGAGAGTGACATCCAAAGTTTTAGCCTCTTCAGCATCCAATGTTATCATTAGGCCCGCATTAGCCGCAACTTGGCAAATTTCTTTCATTTTTGGCATGATAAAGGCGATGCATTGATCTTTATGAGCCTCACCATAAAAAGGCACCAGGGCTGAAAGCTTGATGGAAAGGCCAGGTGAATGAACCGGATCTTTAACTACTTCTTGATGACGCGCAATGGCTTGAATAGCATTCAGATACCCTTCCGCATAGCGCTCTGCGTCCTCATAAGTACGGGCACTTTCTCCTAATATATCATACGAAAATAGGTAATTATGCTGGTTCCACCCTTCATCTGCCTCCAAAGCTTTCGTGATATCTTCGGCAAAAATGAATTGGTTACCTAGGATGCGTATTGCCTGAGAAAGCGCCGCCCGCACGGGCCCCTCACCAAGGCGAACAATAGCCTTGCCTAAAATGTTCCAGAACCCAACACTGATCTCTTCAATATCATTGTTTTGAACGCGCAATTTAGGATCAAAACTCAGAAAATGCTTCATGAAACGCAAAGCTAAGGTTGACGAATTCATGATAAAACTGCCTGATTTAGCGAGGCTATCTTTAGCATTCAACTGTTCCAATTTATCTTTGATCAGAAGGTTAGCAGTTAGCGCATCTGGGATCCGCAAAAGCGCCTCTGAAAAGCACATCAAAACAATCCCCTCCTGACTCGAAAGACCATAATGACTGAAGAAGTCAGTTAAAAATGATATATCTTTTTGATGAGAACGCATGGCCTGGATTAATTGAGATGACATCTCACAAGCTTCACCAGCAAGCTTTGAAGGCCAATCGAAGCTCGATAAAATATGAGCAACATAGTTTAGCTCATCAGCATGTTGCGTTTGAAAGATCCTTGCCCGCAGCCCTAATGTACTATTATCCACCTGCTTTGCTTGAAAAAACTTAAAGACCATTGACTCACCTTTTTAACAACAATACCCTGCAAGTATAGTAATTTTAAGGGCTCAAAGCCATACGAAACTTTTGTGAGAAAATAATATGATGAAGACCATTTTATTTGTTATTGCTGAAGATTGGTATGCTTACACTCACCGGTTCCATCAAATGCAAGCCCTGCAGAACGCCGGTTTCACCGTTATACTTGCAAGCCGTTTTCATAAGCATCGCCGATATTTCCAAGATGCCGGCATTGAAACTATTGAGCTTAATAGGATTAAACGTGACAACCTGAACCCTTTGGCAGAACTCCTCACTGTTTTCGAACTTTATCGTCTGTATAGAAAAATTCGCCCAACCATCCTTCATCATGTTGGTGTAAAACTGATTGTCAACGGAATGATTGCTGCGCTTTTGGCAGGTGCGAAAAAAAGCATAAATGTGTTTGCAGGCCTTGGATATCTTTTCGTAAAAAAAACCCCTGTGATTGTCGCTGTGCGTACAACTGTGGTTCTCTTGCTTAAGCTTTGTTTCCGCGCTGGCCAGCATTGGATTATCTGCCAAAATCATGATGATGCAGCCATTTTAAGAAAGCATTTTCCAACCATTCCTCAAAACATCATCTTAGGAGCTGGCATTGATCTTAATCATTGGCGCCCACCTTTAAATCTGCCACACAACGCTCAGCCAAAAATTATCCTCTCTGCTCGCATGGTTGCCAACAAGGGTGTCCCAGAGGCGGTTATAGCTGTGCATGAACTGAATCAAGAAGGAGTACCTTGCGAGCTTCATTTGGTGGGAGAGCCTGATCCACAAAACCCAAGCCGGATATCTGAATTTCAACTGCAAACATGGAACGATCAAGCCCATGTTTTTTATCATGGCAAGCAAGATGATGTTCGCCCATGGCTCCATGCGTGCGATATAGCCTGCCTCCCCTCCTACACGGAAGGCTTGCCGAAGGCGCTGTTGGAGGCAGCTGCCTGTGGCCTCCCCCTCGTTGGGTCAGACATTCCTGGTATCCGCGAAGTGATTGTAGAGAACCAAACAGGTCTATTCAGCAAAGCCAGAGATGTCGCCTCTCTCAAAGCCGCACTCAAGCAGCTGATACTTTCCCCTTCTTTGCGTCATCAAATGGGCCAAAATGCCAAACAGCTGGTTGAAGAGAAGTTTTCGAAAGATAAGATTAATCAGCAGCTGATTGAATTGCACAACAAAATGTGTGAGAGCCCCTGAGGCACATAGCGGCTTTTCATCCCACAGCCAAAGCTTCCCTTTGCCTTCCCCGCCCTCCTTTTTGTCACCCCGCACACCTCCCTTTTGTCTTTCCCGCACCCCTCTCTTAGTCATTCCCGCGCACCTCCTTTTTGTCCTCCCCCGCACCTCCTCTTTGTCTTTCCCGCACTTGATGCGGGAACCCAGGATTTATATGGCCCCCCACTTTCGTGAGGGTGACAAGCCCTCCCTATGTCTTCCCGGACGCAGATCCGGGATCCATAAATCTTCTCCCCAAAAAAGCTCTTGCCGCTAAAAAACGCCCCTGGCCCCCCACTTTCTTGAGGGTGACAAGAAAAAGAGCGAGGGTGACGGTGGAAGAGCGAAGACGACAGGAAAAAGAGCGAAGACGACAGGAAGAAGTGCGAGGATCCACAAGTCGCCCTCTCCAAAAAATATTAGGCTATCGAAGCTAAACCATCTTCTTTGTAAACTGACATAAATCATTCACAGGACAAACGTCACATTTGGGCTTGCGAGCAATGCAAGTGTAGCGGCCATGAAGGATGAGCCAGTGGTGAGCATGCTTGCGAAAGCTGGTTGGCACCGTTGCGGCAAGCCCATCTTCCACAGCCCGCGGGGTTTGGCCTTGCGCAAGGCCCGTTCGGTTGCAGACTCTGAAAATGTGGGTATCCACTGCAAACGTCTCTTCTCCAAATGCCACATTGAGGATAACATTTGCTGTCTTGCGCCCCACTCCAGGCAGCGACTCCAAAGCGGCTCGATCCATTGGGACTTGCCCGCCAAAATCAGCCACAAGGTGCTCGCTTAGCCCCATGATGTTCTTTGCCTTGGAAGGATAAAGCCCAATAGTTTTAATGTAGGGGATCAATCGATCCAACCCAAGCGCCAATACATCTTCCGGTGTATGAACAACTTTGAAAAGAGATTCTGTAGCTTTGTTAACCCCCTTATCTGTTGCCTGCGCAGAAAGGACAACAGCAATCAAAAGTGTGAAATGATTGGTAAACTTTAATTCTGTTTCAGGTGCAGGGTTCAGCCGTTCGAATCGTGCAAAAAATTCATGGATCTCTTTCGTGGTCATTGGCCTCTTGGCGTCACTCATGAAAACCCTAAAACCTCATTCATGCTATACAATCGTGGCTCATCAGCCCGCTGAGCTAACCACAACGCGGCTTGCAATGCTCCTTGCGCAAACACACGCCTATCTGTGGCTTGATGAGAAATGGTCAGCGATTCATTTTTCCAGGAGAACATTGCCGCATGCTCTCCTGGCCTCTGGCCTGATCTTAAAGCAGCAATACCAATTTTCCCGGGTGAGCGCATACCCTGTTCAAAGATCGGATCATACCAAGGAATTTGTTCATCTTTCTCAAAGCTCCCATTCTTACCCTCCAACATAGCTTCGGCAATGATATATGCCGTACCTGATGGAGCATCTTTTTTATGATGATGGTGCAATTCAAGAATATCCATATCAGCATCAGCATTGCTTCCAATAATCCGAGACGCCTGACTCACAAGCGCAGCCATTAGATTAATCCCCAAACTCATGTTACGACCATACAAAAGAGCAATCTGGCTTGAGGCCTTTTCAATAGCATTCATATGCTGCAGCTCAAGCCCGGTCGTGCCAACAACTAAAGGCTTTTTGTACTTAACAGCAACATCCAAATGCGCCTGGAGAGCTTCAGGGGTTGTAAAATCAATCACAACATCAGAACATCCAAACATTTCATCAAGGCTCAAAATTGGATAAGGAATGTTAGCACCAACTGTTCGGCTCGTCCCACCTACCAATTCCACAGGCAAAGAACCTTCTTTTAGCACTTCCATAACAGCCATAGACATTCGCCCAAATAGTCCACATAAACCGAGCTTAAAGATTCGTTTCATTTGATCTGTTTTCAGTTATCGTTAAATCATAACTTGTATGATGATCTTTTTCATTATATCTGTGAATAGGCTTTTTTGCATGTGCTCATCTTGTGTGAGACACTAATCACAGCAAACTCAGGGGAAGCAAAGTGACAATATATGTATTTGGCTCCTGCAATGTGGATTTCGTAACGCGCATCGCCAAACACCCAGCTCCCGGAGAAACGATCCTTGCCCCTGAACATAAGCTCTTCAGCGGAGGTAAAGGAGCTAACCAAGCCGTTGCCGCGGCCAAAGCTGGTGCCAATGTTCACATGATTGGCGCTATTGGTCAGGACCACTTAGGGGACTTCATCCTTTCGTCCTTAAACAATGCGCATGTTGGCACAAAGCATATAACACGCAATGCAGCTTTGACAGGATGTGCTTTCATCAGTGTGGACGCCCAAGGTGAGAATACCATTATCGTTTCGGCTGGTGCAAATCTTCTTTTAAAAAGCTCGGATTTTCCACTTCAAAACCTCACCAGCCAAGATTGGGTTCTATTTCAGATGGAGGTTACGCCGGAGCAAAATTGGGCAGCTATTTTAAAAGTAAAGTCCCAAGGTGGACATGTCATTTTGAACCTAGCTCCCGCAACGCCGGTTCCATTGGATATTCTGCCTAAGCTCGATATCCTTGTAGTCAACATCCATGAGATTGAAGCGTTACGCGACTTTGCTCCTTTAAATGAGCACACAGCCATGGACTTGGCAAAATGGGCCGCTACAACATTCCAAATAACGGTTGTCCTTACCCTTGGAAAAACTGGCGCCTTCACAGCGACACCAAATGACACATTTTTAACGCCAGCCCCACCCATCCAAGCAGTGGATACAGTAGGCGCTGGTGATTGTTTTACAGGCTATCTTGCCAGCGGACTGCATCAAAATATGCCTCTTCATGAGAGTTTAAAACTAGCCGTTGCTGCCGGCAGCCTTGCCTGCACCATTGAAGGCGCACAACAATCTATGCCTTTGCTATCTGACGTTATTCATTTTCTGGATGAAGGAGGCACACATGCAACATGCGAATAAAGCCCATGCGCCATATCCACAAATTGTTGCAGATCTACTAACAAACCTAAGACAAACATCACCTCTTGTGCACTGCATAACGAATTATGTTTCCATGGACATTATGGCCAATTGTTTGCTTGCCATGGGTGCTTTGCCAGCCATGGCCCATGCAAGAGAGGAAGTGATCGATTTTCTCAGTTTAGCAAACTCTCTATCGATCAATATCGGCACTTTATCAACGCCCTGGATTGAAAGCATGCTACTTGCTTCTGAAGCAGCCAATAAATCCCATAAGCCATGGGTATTGGATCCAGTTGGGTGTGGCGCCACCACCTTGCGTACCAATACGACACTTTCACTCTTAGCCCAGAAACCAAGTATCCTGCGAGGCAACGCATCTGAAATCATGGCCATTGGTGGTTATGCTAAACCGAAAGGCGTTGACGCCATTAACAGCATATCCGAATGCCCTTACATTGCGCATGAGATTGCCATAAAATATCAAATTGTCGTTGCCGTTACGGGTGAGGTTGACTTCGTCACAGATGGTCAGCGTACGGTACATATCCATCATGGTCATCCTCTCATGACAAAGGTGACAGCCATTGGCTGCTCTTTATCCTCAGCCATTGCCGCACTAGCTGCGCTAACAAACGACCCCTTTGAAGCAGCCGTGGCGGGCATAACTTTTTTTGGCATCTGTGGCGAAAGAGCCGCCGGCCAATATGCTGACCCTGGGTCGTTTAGAGTGGCGTTCATAGATCAATTGCACTCACTATCAGCCCATGATGTCTTTACTGACGCTAAAATTTTCGAACCACAAGCATATTCACTTGAATTCAGTCAAATTTCATAAGGCCAAACTAATAGCTTAGAGCACATTTAAAAACGTTGCTTATCGCCGCAAAGCTGCTGAAGAGCAATATTGAAGATTTTTTAACTTTGTTATGTGAAGCTAGACTTATGCAAACTGGGAACAAGTAGTATGAAAAAAAATTTCTTTAGGAGAATCATCTTATCAACTGTCGCTCTAGCAGCATTGTTAGGAGCCACTCCAAAAGCTGAGGCTTCATGGCAAGATTTTGAAAATATGTGCGTTGACTCTGTTCAAACATGTGCTCGTAGCGTGTCACAACAAATACCACACATAGCAAACAGTCTGTCTGGATTAAGCAGAATTGCTATTGGCACCCTAGGGCTAATGCTTGGCACAGAAGGCGCGGGTACATTGATGCATGACGGATTTACCAGAACATTGGCTGGAACCTCTACAGTACTTAACATTGGTTATAATGAGTTTCTTCACTTTTGTTCACGCCATACAGTCACAGACAAAATAATGCGCTTAGGAGTTGTTGCCGGCGCCTATGCACATGGAGGCCCAATGTTTGCATTCGGAATGGCCATGTCTGCACGTACAAACAACACAGCGACTATGATTTATCGTGAATTCCCAGCAGCGGCAGCCACAAAAGCCCTCGGCGACGCGGTTGTCCCACTTGCAGTAGCCGAAGTTATAGATACAGGAAAGGGCTCACCTTACCGCACATTTGCTGAGAAAACAACCGGCGCTGCAGCAGACTGGATAAAACCGTTCAATTCAACCATCCCTCTCGCTGAAAGTGCAGCGCTATGGCTCTCATCTAAAAGCATACAAGAAAAGGTAATGTTTGGACCAGCTGGCTTACTATATGGCCGCGTCGTTAAGCCTATGTTTGTTAATGCAATCAGGTTTTTTACACGCACCTAAACATCACTAAGTTCAGTGAGTCTTGTCTAAGCAAAACAAAAGAAGTTGCTTGCAAAGCGATCATATTTGATGTAGTAAATGACAAGGATCAATACATGGAGACACATTATGATCAAGAAAAAAATCTTAGCACTAGCCATTTTATCTTGCCTATTTTTGGCAGAAAAGAATGTCACAGCTAACCAAGAAGCTTATGATGACCTCACCCAGCAACCCAGCGTATCTTCTACGTCTGCTTTGAATGACAAGCCCTTTCACTGCAACGAATTTTTTGACCAAGGATTCACTTTATCTGGATTGGGATGGTGGATTTTGTGCCAAATTGTCGCGGACCCAGTTTCAGTCGGCATGCTTGGAGCTTAAAGCTCGTTAAACCTTATACAAAAAAACAGCGTCACCAGACTATTTTCTTGACGCCATGTTATTTGTCCCTTAAATAATCGGGATAGGTTTTTAAAGATAAGGGTTAAAAGAATGTCTCGTCGTTGTGAGATTACTGGTAAGGGTGTTATGTCTGGCAATAATGTTAGCCACGCAAATAACAAGACTTTACGTCGCTTCTTACCAAATTTGCAAATATCATCCTTTTTGAGCAACATTTTGGGTAAATCCGTTAGAATGCGTGTTTCCACAAATGCAATCCGCACCATCGAAAAGAATGGCGGCATTGACGCTTATATCCTGGGCGCGCGCAAGAGCCAGCTCTCCACAGAAGGGCTTAAGCTACGCAAGATGCTCGAAAAAAAGTCCGCAAAACCATCGGCTTAAACGCAGATGGCTTCATTTAATAAACCCGCTCTCTGCGGGTTTATTATTGAATCTTCTTTTTCAAAAGCCTCATGACTACCTCTCTAATCGATCAACTTTTGACATGGCCCACTGAATTAAGCTCCTTATTATCCTTAGGAGTTTCAATTATGCTTTTGCTGCTCTCCTTACGATTCTTTGGAAGCTTAGGTGTTATGGCCTACATCATCATCGCTATCACAGCCACCAATATTCAAGTTCTGAAACTTGTTTCCTATCAATGGATGCCTGATCCAGTTGCCTATGGCACGATAACCTTCGCCACAACTTTTTTAGCCACAGATATCCTAACGGAATTTTACGGCAAGAAAACCGCCCAAACAGCTATCTTTATTGGATTTTGCAGCATGCTTATTATGATGCTTATGATGGTGCTAACCCTCGGTGTAAGAGCGACCAACGCTAGCTTTCCGGTAGATGCACAACCCCATATGCTAGCCTTATTTAAACCCGCCCCACAACTTTTCGTGGCAAGTGTCATCGCATATTTGTCGAGCCACTTAATCGAAACGACTATCTTTGCTAAGATTTCTGCACTTACAAATCGGAAGCTTTTGTGGCTCAGGACGAATGCTTCAACCATCTTTGCTACAGCAGTTGACAACTTTGTCTTCAGCATTCTTGCCTGGATTATCTTAGCCGAAACACCGCTACCCTGGAGCGTTGTTTTCCAGACGTACATCGTTGGTACAATGATCATGCGTGCCATTATTGCCGTCCTCACAAGCCCAACCCTTTATATTGCTAAACGCTTCCTTCCTAAACATTCGATAGGCTTTTCTAATGCACCCCAGTGAATCTCGCTCACAACACTTCCACTTTAAAATTTTAAAGGAAACAGGCTCAGGAAGGCTTGGAGAACTAGCCACACCCCATGGAATAATTCAAACACCTGCATTTATATTTTGCGCCACCAAAGCCGCCATCAAAGGCCTTTTACCTCAGCAAATCCAAGATGCAAATACCCAAATTATCTTAGCTAACACTTATCATTTGATGCTCCAACCTGGGGCTGATACTGTCAAGCGGTTAGGTGGGTTACAGAAAATGACAGGCTGGAATGGCCCGATGCTAACCGACTCTGGCGGATTTCAGATATTTAGCTTAGGACATGGCGGAGTAGCGAACGAGATCAAAGGAACCCAAAACAGCGCTCGGCCCAAAACACTTTTGAATATTTTTGAAGACGGAGCTACATTCAAATCTTATATTGACGGCTCTGTGCATCACCTAACCCCTGAAAAATCCATCGAAGTTCAGGTGAAATTGGGCGCTGACCTCATTGTAGTTTTAGATGAGTGCACACCGTTTCATGTCGACAAATCCTACACTCAACGCTCAATGGAAATGAGTCACAGATGGGCCCTAAGATCCTTAGCCGCCTTCGATGCTCTTCATGCCAGCGAGCGCCAGAGGCTTTATGGCATTATTCAAGGCGGTATCTACCCAGATTTGCGCAAGATAAGCGCTGAATTTGTTAATGAGCAAGATTTCTTTGGACATGCCGTTGGTGGATGCTTAGGCGCCTCCAAAGAGCAAATGGACGATGTTGTCTCACTTACCCTTTCATTGCTTGCCAAAGATCGTCCTGTCCATCTATTAGGAATTGGTGGCATACGAGACATTTTTCATGGTGTTCCTCAAGGCATTGATACTTTTGACTGTGTCCACCCAACCAGACTTGCTCGCCATGGCGGCGCCTTAGTTCCTACCTTCGTAAGAGCCGCTTTGGGAACCGCTAAGGACAAAGAGCACATCAACTTAAAAAACAGCCAATTTCAGCATGATGATTCACCTATTGATCCCAGCTGCGGGTGCCAAACATGCAGCAGCCTTTCCAGGGGATATATACACCACCTTATTAAAGCAAAAGAACTTTCAGCATTGCAGGCCTTGACCGTTCACAATATGTACACTATGAATAGAGTACTTGAAGATATTCGAGCTGGAATAAATCAAAATAATTTTGAAAAAGCTAGGGACTATTGGGTTAGCACCTAAAATAGGCAAAAAAAATGGAAACTGTGCACACAAGTCAGCCCACTTATCCGCACAACAATCTAACCATTATCACCCATCCTCTCGTTTCTCACAAACTTTCGATCATTCGCAATAAAAACACTGATCGCCTCATGTTTCGTAACACTCTCAAAGAGATATCACAGCTCATGACTTTTGTTGTGACGCAAAACCTTCCTCTCCAGCTCACCCAAGTTGAAACACCTCTCACAAACTGTGAATCCATGATTCTTAGGGCTCCTATCTCAGTGGTTAGTATACTTAGGGCTGGCCTTGGTATGTCTCAAGGGATTATGGCCATGATACCCGAAGCGACCGAAGGATGCATTGGACTTTATCGGAACCACGATACGCTCGAAGCGGTTAATTATCTGATCAAGCTTCCCAAAAAACATGATGGCCTATATATATTGGTTGACCCCATGTTAGCCACAGGAAACTCCGCTATAGCCGCCATAGAAATCATGACCAAACAAGGTATTTCCGTTGACCAAATCGCGTTTATGGCACTTATTGCAGCCCCTGAAGGGGTCCACAAACTGCATAAGCACTGTCCATCTTTAAAAATTTTCCTAGCTTCACTCGACGAAGGGCTTAACCAATCCGCCTATATTGTCCCTGGCCTGGGGGACGCGGGTGATAGGCTGTTCGGAAGTTAATCCCCACCTTCCATTATAAGTATAGCCCAAAGAAAGCCTCATTACAGACACCACAATCATAGCAGACTCTGCATAATGTGACGACCTTCTGCTTTGATAAAAGGATTCCTATTTAGAGATCTGCTTTGATTCTTTGGCCTCTCTCATGCTTCCCTTAGAATGGCTATGCGAACCCATACTTACTTGCTTTTGCGAAACAGCGGCTAGGATGGCCATAATAACCTGCTTAGATGGATCTTGACTTCCCTCAAGTGGTGAACGGTCAATTTTTGGTGGAGAAAGGGGATCCTGTGCAGCGCTAATAGAGTGCACAACGTTTATGACAGGCTGCCCATCATTAAACACACTGCTCGGCCTCGGTGTTTCAGCAAAGCTATCATAAGCTAAACCAATGGAAACCTGAACAATCATTAAAGAGGCAAGAGATCTTATCATCACGGCCACCTTTCGGGTCATCTAACGCATACTAACAAACTACAAAGATAAATCCAATAATGATTCTATATCACTTATTTTATTAAAAATTTCTCAATTTTTAAAAGCCCATTAAATCACCAGTGATACTCTAAAATCAAACTAGAAATTGGGATTTACGGATGAAAAATTATCTATTCATGTTCCTCATAGCACTGACCATGCACTTACTCTTAGCTCAGGCACAGGAGGCACATGAGACAACTTCACCTTCATCTCAGGATACTCGCACTAAAGCAGAGACAAACAATACTCATACAGTTTTTGGGACACCCTTAGAGCATGTTTCGAAGGCCAATAAGGGCACAACAAAAACAAAAGACTATATCGCTCACAATAATTACTCATTAGGAATTCCACTAGCACAAACACCCTTGGGTGAAAGCGATGTGCGTATTTTGAATTCCCCTGAAAGTCTGGAAAATGAACCGAATGAGAGGGTTGACAAAAATCAAAACAAAAAGCAAATCCAGCCTCAACATGAAGCTCTACAGCTTAATCCACAGTAAAAAATGCGACGGATGGCTAGCATGAAAAATATTTGTTCCATCAAACTTTCATTTTTCATTATCACATGGGCTTACTTGAGTGGTTTTCCTCTGATTGCCCAGACAATTGAAAGTATCACTGTCACATCTTCAGATCCAGACGATAGCCACAAGATTGATAGCGATCACTTGGCTCATAAAAAACTCGTAGATCGTCATATCATAAAAGGCACACCGGCTGAAATTCGCAAAATTATTAATGACATTGGCTTCAGAAAGCTCCCACCATCTTCAAAGCAAAGCTTAATCGAATATATCAAAATCAAAGTACAAAAGATTACAGGATCAACAAAAGCTATCACATTGCCACTATCAGAAATTGCGACCATCGCTGCGGCTGAAAGCGCTACCACTAAAACGCACACTACCACCCCTAAACTACCACCTAGCACAGCAGATCGTAAGGATGTCCCTCACGTGCAAATGCCAACTCACAACCTCAGAAGCAGCGCTACTCATCATTCTTACGTACCTTTAGCGACCCCACGTGAGATTTTACAATCTTCAGCACCTCCATCCATTATTGAGAAGAGGATGCCAGAACCCTCTCCTGCACAGTTGAAAAATGATGCTGTAAAATTTGCCTCACCGGAACATTCCTTAACATCAATGTCAAAGCCAGAGCCCTCCGTTGACGAGAGTACAAGAGGCAGCCCTCTTCTTGTCGCTACGCCCAAAGTTATAGCATCAACCACAGACACTCCTCCACGCACTCCTCCACGCACTGCCTCGGCGCCGTTAACCGAACGAGATAAGCACACGCAATTTTTGGCTCTTATGAACCAAACATCTTTACTACCGAAAACAACCCCTGAAGCGTTAGGAACAGAAGCCACCGGATTTTTAAGGGCTTACTTTAAAAATCGCAGTTTTGCCAAAACTTACGAAACCATTGCTGACGCCTCCAGCGCCGGAACATTTGCGAACCCAGCATTTGAGGCTCTTTCTCCAGCTGCACGGCATTTTGTGATTTTTGCACTGGAAAAAAACATTCCTGCAATGCCACTACATGAGCAGGCTGGCGCTCAAAATGCTGTTGAGGCTCTGATAAAACAATCCAATGCTAGCAATGCTAAAATACACAAAGAAGGCTTATTAGCGGCATCACCTATAAAGCCTATTATTCGTCATAACATTGACCATCAAGACAAACTTGCTCGACTTGTCCGCCGTAAGACTGAAGCAAGCATTGCTTCAAGACAAGCTGCGTATAAAAAAGAAATTAAAGATTATGTTTTAGAGCATATCGGCCATGTGCAAGCCATTAGGCAATCTTTAGATGGACACACTGCGTCTATGGAACAATTGCTTAAAAAAGACCTGCCACACTTGGGGGCTTCAGCAAATATGACAACCACAGAGCGGGCTGCGCATCAAGCAACCTTGCAACGAATCAAGGATATTCATGGTCAAATTGGCGGTGATCTTTCCCATACCACCACTCATGCCGCCCTCAAAAGTCACCTTGAGTTGTTACCTCAATTGCACGAGCTAACTCAAAGCTTACCCCAAGGGCCACATAGGGATCAGCTGGCAGCTCAACATGCTGAGTTACAAAAATCCCTTGAACATCATGTCCAAATCGTGGAACATCACGATGCTATTCACAAGATCTCACGTTAGCTGAAATGCTATTCACAAGATCCCACGTTAACTGAAATGCTATTCACAAGATCCCACGTTAGCTGAAATTTAGCCTCACTCCTTTCCTCATTCCGCACCCCTTTTGTCTTTCCCGCAGACCCTCCTTTGTCTTTCCCGCAGACCCTCCTTTGTCTTCCCGGACGCAGATCCGGGATCCAGGCTTTTTACGCCCCCCCGCTTTCGCGAGGGTGGCAAGTGGAGGAGCGAGGGTGACAGGAAAAGGAGCGGCGATGACAATGAGCGCGTGGGAACGACACTAAAATGTCCGAGCTATCAGACAAAGCACGGCTGAGCAAAGCAATACGGCCACTAGCTGCTGGGCTTAGGCACCTTAAAAAATGATGGAACCTCATTACCAAACCCAAGAACCTTTTCGGCTGACACATGATTTTCTGAATCATAGCGATCATATTTTTGGGGCTTCTTGGATTTTTGGAGATACCCAGACTTAGTCATTTTATCTTGACTCTTTATCTTGCTATTCTTCGAGGTTCTTTTTTCAGGCCCACAAGAGATTTCCTGCAACGTTTGACCGGTCATGGCTTGAAGAGCTTTTAAATGTCTCATTTGATCTAATGAGACAAGTGAGAAAGCCCGACCAGATTTGCCAGCACGACCAGTACGCCCAATACGATGCACATAATCCTCAAGGTTCACTGGAATATCATAATTGATAACATGACTCACATACTCCACATCAATTCCTCTGGCGGCAACATCACTTGCCACCATAATGTTTGTCTCTTGATCACGAAACTTCTGAAGAGTTTCTGTTCGAAAAACTTGATGCATATCCCCATGCAAAGCGGCACTTTTATATCCAGCATTCTTCAGCTTTGTATTCAATAGCTCCACGTCTTTTTTACGATTGCAGAAGATAAAAACACTTTGTATCGCTGCCTTTTCAGTCTCTAAAAGCCAAAAAACAGCCTTCACCTTTCCTTCACCATCAGCTTTCATCCAGTGCTGCGTGATGGTTGTTGCGGTAGCGGTATGAGGTGTGACGTTTACCTGCTTTGGGCTAACCAGAAACTTTTTGATTAGTTTTTGAACTAAATCTGGAAGCGTTGCTGAAAACAAAAGTGTTTGACGTGTTTCTGGTAAAAGCCCCAAGATCTTTTCAATATCCGGGATAAAGCCCATATCCAGCATACGATCAGCCTCGTCAATCACAAGGTATTTAAGATCGGAAAGCAGGATCTTACCTCTTTCAACCAAATCCAAAAAGCGTCCTGGCGTCGCAATAATGACATCCACGCCCCTATCCAGCTTCTTTTCCTGGTCAACAATAGAAGTACCGCCAATCAGGGTTGCCCATGAAAGCTTGCTGCCTGCGCTAAACAATTTAAATGCATCACTCACCTGGTTGGCCAATTCGCGTGTTGGCACCAGTATCAATGCACGCGGCATCCGCGCTCTCGTTCTATGGCTTGCCAGTAAGTCAATCATAGGCAAGGCAAAAGACGCTGTTTTTCCTGTTCCTGTTTGGGCACAAGCAACGATGTCTTTCCCCATAAAAATTGAAGGGATTACTTCTTTTTGCACTTCAGTGGGGCAGGTAAACTGTATTTTCTGTAAATGTTCTACAAGCTCATCGGAGAGCATGAGGTCTGAAAATGTATGACGTTCATCCATGGTTTATCTTTTGTCTCTCATTTTTTTCATTTCGGGTCCATTTAGTGATTTTCCTCAACCCCCTACTGTACACTTTTTCATCGAAAGATATATCGAAAATGATACCATCCTCACAACTTTTTTTTGCATGCACCACTCCATTCTCATGCAACCATGCCATAACGCCCCCCTCTTCATGGGAAACTAAAAGGGTCATACGGATGCTTTTTCCTTTCAAACAGTCATCAATGCGCCCAAGTAATGCTTCAAGCCCCTGTCCTGTCACGGCAGACGTTACACATCGTATCCCCTGTTCAACTAGCGAAGAAGTGGCCTGCATCTGCTCATTCGAAGCAATTAGATCAATTTTATTAAAAACTTCGATAAATTGTTTTGTTGGATGAGGGAAAGCGATACCAAGATCTGACAACACTTGAAGCACAACATTCGCATGTTCATCCCACATTGGGCTGACCAAATCACGTACATGCACAATAACATCGGCTTCAATGACTTCTTCCAACGTCGCTCGAAACGCTGCAACCAAATGCGTTGGCAGTTGAGATATAAAACCCACCGTATCAGAGAGGATCACTTTTTTCCCGCTGGGTAACGCCACCAAGCGCATTGTTGGATCCAGCGTTGCAAACAGTAAATCTTTCACAAAAGTATCAGCACCCGTCAACTTATTAAAAAGTGAAGATTTACCCGCATTAGTATACCCTACCAACGCCACAACTGGATATGGCACCTTTTGCCGTGATTTACGGTGCAACATACGGGTCTTTTTGACTTTCTCCAAATCCGCTTTCAACCGTACAATTTTTTGGATTATCATACGGCGATCCAATTCAATCTGAGATTCTCCAGGGCCGCCTAAAAAACCAAACCCACCTCTTTGCCGTTCAAGGTGAGTCCAAGAACGCACAAGGCGGCTTTTTTGGTAGCTCAATGCAGCTAACTCAACTTGTAGGCGACCTTCAAAGGTGCTAGCCCGAGCGCCAAAAATTTCAAGAATCAAACCCGTACGATCGATAACCTTGGCTTTCAACTGCTTTTCAAGGTTACGCTGCTGGATAGGTGTAATCGCTTTGTCTATGTACACAAGGGCAATGTCTTGGGATATCAGATCTGTCTTTAACTCATCCAGAAAGCCACCCCTTAAGAGGGTGGATGGTTTTGGACGATCAATCACAACATTTTTGACGAAGCTTACTTCAAGATTAATGGCTTGCGCTAAGCCCACCGCCTCTGCTTGAAGATAATCAACGATACCAGGGTCTTGTCGCTCACTTTTAAGAAAAGGACAGATAATCGCTACTTTCTGACGTGCATTTACCCCTCCATTATTCGGAGGAGCGGCATTAATCATTCGCCAGTTTCCGCACCGGTTTCTTTATTCTCAAAAAGCTGTATCGGACCAAGCGGCATAACCGTTGAAATAGCATGTTTGTAAACGAGCTGGGCATGTGATTCGCGACGCAACAAAACAGAAAAATTATCAAACCAGGTAATAATACCTTGCAGTTTAACTCCGTTTACCAGAAACAACGTAACAGGAACCTTATTTTTGCGGACATAGTTTAGAAATACATCTTGGACATTATTTGATTTTTCGCTCATTTTTTTCTCTTTATTTTATTATTAAATTTTTACAATAAGCCAATAACTCCTGACACCCATCAAACAACCAATAAGGATCATTTATTTGGGCCTCAATTTTATCAACCAAAATCGGCTTACACCCACTGTTCACAGCACAACTGTAATCAGCCAGAGAGTCACCAACAAACCACACATCTTGCCTGAATAAATTAGATTCCTCGTGGCCAGATAATGCTACATCAACACAAACTGCTGACGGCTTATCCTGCGGGCAATCCAAAGAACCGATGATGTGAGTAAAATAAGAAGACCACCCAAGGTATTCGGCCTCACTTCTCAACTCATCACCAACTTTATTACTCACAACAGCCATATACAGCCCGTTACTTGCAAATAGTTTTAGCAAATCTTCCGCACCCGGTAAAGGAAAAAGTTTCCCTTCTTTTTCAACACGATAGGTATAATAGAAATAGTCTCGCGCCTTTAACGCATTTTGACCAAACAAAATAGGAAATGAATCCTTCAAAGAATGGTGCGTCGATTGCTTCACTTTTTCAAATGGCCAAGCTTCTAAACCAAACTCTAACAACGTTGCATTCAAGGCACGATAGAGAATAGGAAAGGTATCAATAAGTGTATTATCCCAGTCAAAAATTACGGCTTTAGGTGTAGAAAGCGGCGACACGTTATATCCTTGCTGAAAAAACCTTCTCAACCTTTTTAATGGCATCTTGAGCAACCATCATCAAAAGTCTGTCCCCCGATTCAATGATCAAAGTGGGCTTTGGCGGCAAAACCTTATCCCCACGCGCGAGGGCAGCCACCAGAGCCGTTTTAGGCAAACCGATATTTGACAATTCTCTACCGATTAATAGAGACGTTGAAAACACCTCAATATCAATAATTTCGCCTTTGGCTTCTTGAACTGCATAGGCCATCTTAATTCTGCCACGCCTGACATACTGCAAAATGCTTGAAACTGTAATGGCTCGCGGACTGATGATGGCATCCATTCCAATAGGATACATCAAGGTTGAAAACGTCATTTCATTGACCAAAGCAATCGCTCGCTTTGTTCCCAAACTTTTTGTTAAAATAGCTGACAGGACATTCACCTTATCGTCGTTTGTAATAGCCACCACAGCGTCAGCCTGATCTGCTCCAGCCTCACGCAATATATCCACCTCTAAAGCATCTCCGTGAATAACAATGACGTTTGAAACCTCTTTAGCCACGAAATTGGCTCTTTCACGATTCTTTTCCACGATACGAATATCTGTGAGCGTATCTTCTTGTGTTAATATTTCACATAGCCTTAAACCGATTCCACCGCTTCCCAAAACAATAATCCGATTAAGCGTGTTTTCCTCATGACTAAAAGCACGCATGGCATGATCAAGATCTTTGGTATCCACCAGAATGTAGACAGAGTCGCCAGGTAAAATAATGTCTTCACCTGAAGGCAGGATGAGATCCTTATCTCGAATAATCCCCATGACAGAAATATCAAGCTCAGGGAACAATGTTTTCAAATGCTTCAATGGCGTTCTCAAGATAGGCATATGTGGAGCCGCACGGATACCAATGGCTTTAGCTAAGCCATTAGCTAGATCAAAGACCTCAAATGCCCCCTGAACCTCAAGGGTACGCTTGATTGATTTTGCCACCTCTAACTCAGGAGAAATGATAAAATCAACCGGGATACTTTCTTCTGAAAACAATGCTGACCATCGAGGGTTAAGAAACCGTTGGTCTCGAATTCTAGCAATTTTTGTTGGAGTATTGAACAATGAGTAGGCTAACTGGCAAGCAACCATGTTGATTTCATCTTGCTGCGTTACCGCTATCAGCATCTCTGCTTCTTCAGCACCAGCCATGGCCAATGTTTCAGGATGCGATGCAGATCCTAGTATTCCCTGCACATCAAGCGTATTGGTTACCTGCCTGATTACATCAGGCGATGTATCTATAACCGTTACATCGTTGCCATCCGCGCTTAAGTATCGCGCCAAATGAAAGCCTACTTGGCCAGCACCACAAATAACAACTTTCATGTGCCGCTTTCTTTAACCAAGCTGCAAGGCGCATGAACACTAAGCAGCCTTAATTTCCTATGTAAAGCTGAGCGCTCCATTCCAATAAACATAGCTGTTTGAGAAATATTACCAGAGAACTTGGCCAATTGAGCTAGCATATATTCTCTTTCAAAAGCTTCCCTTGCTTCTCTTAATGGGAGATTCAAAATGTCGTTGGATTTATCAATAGTCATCACAACCGGTGACTTGGAAATAATATCAACCGGAAGCATGTTTAAGGTGACTTCCTGAGAAACCTCTTTCTCGGACATGATCACAATCCACTCCGCCACATTCTTGAGTTGGCGAATATTTCCCGGCCAAGGGTAAACTTGCAAGGCTGATAACGCCTCATTGGTCAGCTTAGGTGGCAAAGCACCACGACTTTCAGCGATCACTTTCAGAAAATGTTCTGCCAAATATGGGATATCTTCAACCCGTTGGGCCAAAGGTTGGATCGCCAGAGAAATCACACTCAGACGATAATACAAGTCCTCCCGAAGCTGCTGCTGGTTAATGGCATTCTGACAATCCGCACTTGAAGAAGCGATAACCCTTACATTCGCTTGAACCTTCCTGGTCCCACCAACACGCGTAAATGATTGCTCATGTAACACGCGGACCAATTTACTCTGGCAGGCCATAGGAATATTGGTAATCTCATCGAGAAGGAGTGTACCGTTATGCGCTTGCTCAAATGCTCCTATGCTGGCGCGCTCGCCATTCTTTTCTTCACCGTATAACTCCTTCTCCAAGGTCGCAGGATCATCCACGGCGCAATTCACCACAACCATTCGCCCTCTTTCGGCCCTAAAACCCTGGTGAATCAATCGTGCGACTAACTCTTTTCCCGAACCTGCTGGCCCAGATATCAGCACACGACTGTTAGTTGGTGCAACCTTTTGAATGGTTTGGCGAAGTGTACTGGTAAAGGCTGACTGCCCGATAATATCAAGAGATTCTGTGCTGCGTTGCTTAAGCTCATTGACTTCATACCTTAGCGAAGCCGCCTCAAGAGCTCGCCGAACAAGAATCAATAACCTTTCCGCCTTAAAAGGTTTTTCAATAAAATCGTAGGCCCCTCTTTTGATGGCTGCTACGGCTGTTTCCACCGTTCCATGCCCACTGATCATCAGCACTGGCAAATCCGGCGTTTCCTGCTTGATCAGCTCCAAAATCCGTATTCCGTCATTGCGGCTATCACCTAACCAAATGTCAAGAATGACCAACCCCGGCATACGGTCACGAATCAGCTCTATCCCCTTAAGCCCGTCAGCCGCTTCACGTGTATCGTATCCTTCGTCTTGAAGAATGCCAGAAATGAGATTTCGGATATCCGCTTCGTCATCAATGATTAGAATATCTTGTTTCATTTAACTTTTTATTCCCCTTGCGCAATACCATTGCCTTGAAACACAAGAATCACTCTTGCACCACCTTCTGGCCTATTTTCAAGAATAAGGTTACCCCCATGATCTTCCATGATTTTCTTGACAATCGCAAGTCCCAATCCAGTTCCCTTGGCTTTTGTGGTCACGTATGGTTCCGCCAAACTATCGATCAAATTGAGCGGCAATCCTTTACCCGTATCTTCAACAATGATCCGAACTCCAGAACTATTATCAATGGTCAGCTTAACTTCACCATTTTTCTGCCCAGTTTCATTCATCATCGTGTAAACAGAATCTAGCGCATTTTGCAAAAGGTTAGTGAGAGCCTGAGAAACAAGCCTTCTATCACAATTTAACGAGACCGACATACCTTTAGCCTCAAACACAAAATTGACATGATTATGGACGTTTTTCTGCAAGAAAAGGGCCTGCTCAGCAATTTCAGTAAGGTTTTCGATAGCCATATTTGGAGCAGGCATTCTGGCAAATGCAGAGAACTCATCAACCATTCGCCCAATATCTTCAACCTGGCGAATTATGGTCTCTGTACAAGCTTTGAAAATTTCTGGGTCTGACTTTACTTCATCCATATACTTACGCTGAAGCCTTTCAGCCGAAAGCTGAATGGGCGTTAGAGGGTTTTTAATTTCGTGTGCAATACGCCTAGCCACATCTGACCAAGCAGCTTTACGCTGCGCCGAAACCAAAGCTGTCATATCGTCAAATGTCACCACATACCCAATAACCTGACTTTCATTCCTCTCAACAACAAAGCGCACAAAAAGGGTTTTAGTGGCTTTACCGCGTGACAAAATCACCTGCCCTTCATATGTACGCCCCCCACCATATTGGGCGTGAGCAAACAATTCTGCCATTTCTGGAACCACCTGTACCAATGGCTCATTAACCATATTCCCCAAAGGAATTTCAAGCAGGTGGCTGGCTGACTGGTTGGGAAGGTTAATGTGCCCTTTTTCATCAAGACCTATAACACCAGCCGACACGCCATCTAAGACAGATTCTGTAAATTGCCTACGTGCATCTAATTGATGGTTTGCCTGCACGAGCTCATCTCGCTGCTGCCCAAGTTGAGTTGCCATACGATTGAAAGCCCGACTCAAAGACAAAAGCTCTTCTTCAGCCGTATCCTCTTCCACCCTAACTTTCAGATCACCTTGCCTAATTTTCTCCGAAGCTACGACCAGCCTTCGAATAGGCCTTGTAAGCTGAGTGGAGAATGTTAAACCAATCCAAATGGCACCAAGCAGAAGAAGGACAGCCACAAGAGCAAAGATCAACGCAAACCGGATTTCAATTTGCGATTGCTTGCCTTTCAATAGATTATATTCACTCACGGCTGATAGTGTTTCGTAGCGATGATTCAAAACAGTTGGATCCACGAATCGACCAATATAAAGAAGGATACCCTGGGTACGATCCAGCAAGACTAAAGCTCGTACCCGTTCTCCGCTTTCATTTGCCAAAACGACCACATCCCCATTAAAAGCACGCTCAACCGCCCATTGTGGAATCATCTCAAACTCCAACGTGAATGTTAAATTAGAGCGTGCCAGAATCTGATGATTGGTATCAAAAATGATCGCTTCAGGGACTGACCTTAACCGCGTTAAATCTGTTAGCTTAACACTAGCGGTCTGCATCTTCATCCGCAGCAGGCTAATATCTTGCATAAATTCACGACCAATGGAAACAGCATCTGACCGGATAAGCTTGCGATGCTCCTTAAGGTAAGCATCAGCAACCGCAAGAGAGTTATTTAATGCTTTTTCAACACGCTCACTAAACCATGACTGCAAACCAAAATTGAAAAATAAAACCGAGAAAATAGCCACCAGAATAGCTGGCATAACAGCTAGGAAACTAAAAAGCATCACCAGTTTGACGTGCAGCCTTGACCCAGCCAATCCTCTTCGTCGCGCCACCCAAATCTCCACTAGCTTTCGCGAAACGAAAAGCGCCAGCAATAGCAACAGGATAAGATCGACGTTAATAAGGATCAGAACGATATGGGGTGACGAAGCAAGCTGGTCTGTATTGGAAAGAGCAATGAAGGTAGCAATACCAGATGATATCGCACAAATAATGAGGATATAGGGAAAACGCCCCGTTAAATAATCAGAAAAATTTTTAAACTTAGAAAATGTTAAGTGGGCTAGACCCCTAGGCTCGCCATTGAGCCAGCTTCTATCCCACTTAAACATAGGCATAACCGGTTATGCAGCAACTTTTGTTGCGTTTTTAGAACGACGACGAACTGAAATGCTGTAACGGCGAATTTTTTTACGCAGTGTGTTTCTATTAATACCCAAAACCTCAGCGGTTTTGATCTGGTTACCACGCAATCTATCCAAAACTAACGTGATTAATGGCTTCTCCAACTCACCCAATACGCAATCATAAAGCTGGCCTATGGGGAGCCTGCCCTCATGGGCATCCAAGTATGTTTCTAGGTGGCGCGCTATAGAATCACTTAAGCCGTTAAACATTGATCCGCTTGCCGCATTTGCTTCGGCTTGTTTTGTTGCAATATTGGTAACGTTATCAATTTCTTTTGCTTTGTACATTTTCTCTCTCACACTTTTTCTTAATTCATTTTTGGTTTATAAAATGCTTCAATCAACCGCTTCATCTCGAGATGATTCTCAGCACGGTTAATTGAAACGCGAAACTCTGATGATTCTGAAAGCCCCTTGCTATACCAGCCAATATGTTTTCTGGCAATTCGAATCCCAGCATACTCTCCATAATAGATTAACATATCCTCTAAGTGTTCTAACACTAACCCCATCTGCTCATCGAGCGGCGGGTCAGAAAATCGTCTATTATTTTTTAAATAATTTATTACCTGGTTTAAAAACCACGGACGACCATACGCCCCCCTTCCAATCATAACACCATCCGCCCCAGATATTTCAAGTACTTTTTTTGCATCTTCAAGAGTTGTGATATCTCCGTTAGCAATAACGGGGATATTAACAGCTTTTTTTACCTGGGATATAAACTGCCAATCAGAACGACCGTTATAAAGCTGACATCGCGTCCGACCATGTACAGTTATCATTTTAACACCACAGTCTTCGGCAATTTTAGCCAACCGGGGTGCGTTCCGAGAATTATCATCCCAACCCGTTCTCATCTTGAGAGTAACCGGGACTTTTACGGCATTAACAGTTGCTGAAATAATAGCAGATGCCTTTTGTTCATCCCTCATCAGCGCTGATCCAGCATGCCCATTCACCACCTTTTTAACGGGACAACCCATATTAATGTCAATAATATGTGCTCCCATCTCTTCATTTAACTGGGCTGCTTTTGCCATTACCTTAGGTTCACAGCCTGCCAATTGGACAGCCATAGGGGATTCTTCAGAGGATTTTTGCGCCATCTTCATGGACTGCCTCGTTTCACGAATCATGGCCTCACTGGCAATCATCTCTGAAACGACCATGCCAACGCCTAAACGCTTAACAAGACGACGGAAAGGCATATCGGTAACACCTGACATAGGAGCCAGAATAACTGGGTTATCCAGTTGAATTGAACCAATACAAATTCCCATATCCTAAACCGCATTAATTGTATATAAAGGTCTCAATATTGACCCGAGGTGCATAATACTCCTTTCATAAAGAAGAGCAAGGGAAATGAGCGCAAAAAATGCAAAAAACAGCAACCGATGTGTCATTGCCCTAATTCTTGCAGGCGGCAGAGGCACACGCATGGGGGCAAATACCCCCAAACAGTACTTAGCACTCAACGGAAAAGTAGCCTTTCAATGGGCACTGGAAAACTTTGAGAAAAACACCAACATAAACTTCACCCTCCCCATTGTTCATCATGAAGACGCTTCATTGTTTGAGCAAAATATTTTGAGCAGCTCTGCCAAAAGACTGCCTCCATGCTTTGGCGGGATAGAGCGAACTGACTCAGTCTATGCAGGCCTACAGGCCATAGAAATGATTCATCCAACACATGTTCTGATTCATGACGCTGCTAGGCCTGCCACGAATCAGCATTTAATCAACCGTGTTTTGGATAACCTTAACAACCAGGATGGCATCATTCCCGCTATATCAATTGTCGATACGCTAAGACGCAAAAATGCTGATGATACTTATAGTGATGTGGACCGCTCAAATTTATATAGCATTCAAACACCACAAGGATTTCCTTATCAAGCATTGAAAAAGGCTTACGAGCAATATTTCCAAAAGCAGCCATTTAAGGCTACCGATGATGCCGGCATATTCTCTTGGGCGGGACATACTGTAACGTATGTTCAAGGCTGCGAGTACAACAAGAAACTAACTCTTCCAGATGATTTAGCATTTTTAAGCAAGGTAATTTCATGATTCCTGATATTCGAACTGGGTTTGGCTTTGATGTCCACAGGCTGATTCCTGGCGACGGCATGTATTTAGGCGGAGTTTTTATCCCAGGCAAATTCGCTTTATTAGGCCACTCAGATGCCGATGCTCTTCTTCATGCCATATGCGATGCAATTCTTGGGGCCATAGGCGAAGAAGATATAGGCCGACACTTTCCACCTTCTGACCCTCAGTGGGCAGGTGCGGCATCAGATCAATTTGTCCTACACGCCGTTTCCTTGTTGAATCAGCGCGGTGGCAGGCTACTCAATGTTGACACCCTCATCATTTGCGAAACGCCAAAGATCGGACCCCATCGAGCTATGATCCGCGAAAGGTTAGGTCAAATCCTCTCATTACCTCAAGATCGAGTTAATGTGAAAGCAACGACAACAGAAACGTTAGGGTTTACCGGCAGAAAAGAGGGCCTCGCAGCACAAGCTGCCGTTTCCATTTTTATGGGGCATTTTGCATGAAGAAAATACTACCTCACTTGGCCCTTGCCTTCATTTCAATGGGTATAGGTAGACTCACCCCCGCCCCAGGAACCATAAGCTCTCTTTTGGCCTTGTGCTTAGCTTGGTGTATTCCAACAACAAATTTCTATATAGCGTTACCCATCCTACTCATTGGTCTAACCATAATAAGCCTTATCGCAATCAATATACACTTGACATTCGCCAACCCCACAAAAGACCCTGGGTACATCGTGATTGATGAATGTATTGGGATGTGGATAGCTTTGCTCATCAGCCCACTGGGCTTGATTTGGCAGAGCATTGCTTTCGTTTTTTTTCGCGTTCTTGACATTAAAAAACCTGGCATTATTGGATATGTTGACGGCCTTTCATATAAGAACACCTTCCAACACTCCATCATCATCATTGCCGATGACGTGGTGGCGGGGATCATAGCTGGCGGGCTCACAACACTCATCAAGATTATTTATCATTACTGGCAATTTTAACTATAAGGGCAAATGTTTAACGCATTGAAGTTATGTGTTAGAGCAGTTTGGATTAAAAGCGTTTAGACAACCATATGGCGGTCTTTGAGACACCCTTGATAACAGTTGTTAGCGCACGATAGCCAACCGCTTGCTCAGCCCCTAGGCTTAGAGCCATATTCTTATGCAAAACTTCCTCTGCCTGACAATGCACTATCGTTTGCAATAATTCACCAGCAGTCTGGTTATCCTGGTTATCTTGCATAAGAGCATTTTTCTGCTCTTCATAATGCTCATCAATAACCTCCTCCACAGCGACAGTGCACGCCAATGCAACCTTCTCCCCCATAAATGCCGTAAGCGCTCCCACAGCATACGCTCCAACATGCCAGAGAGGTGAAAAAAACGTTGGCCGCACCCGGCGCTGTCGGATGAGATCATCAAATTTTCTCAGATGATCTTCTTCATGAGCTAGCATTTCCCTTAATGTATCACCCAAAGGAGAACACCCTAGAACAGCCAACTGACCTTTATAAATTTGAACAGCCCCACTCTCACCAGCATGATCCACGCGGATCATAGCGTGTGTGTTACGTTTTTGATTTCTCTCTTTTTTGTGCATACATCAGCCCCCCCAAAAGAATCAATGTGAACAAGCCATTCCAGTTAGCCATACTCAACCCCAAAAATGACCATGTTATTTTGTCACAGCGGGCTGGGGCTTTGTCTTCTATTAGCTTGCCTTTATCTTATTACCATTGCAAGATTATTTCCAAGAAAAACCAAACGATTTAATAATACTCTATAGCTCATCCTTAAGTGAACCCAAATATTTTTCTTTCAATGCTTGCAAGCCCTCTTCCCACGCACGCTCTTGTGCGCTTACACTATCACTATCCGCGGCATGAAGCTCTTGCATCTTGGAGATCAGCATATGTTTTTTAAACTCCGCCAAATTTTTATCCGCCGTTTCCACATCAATCTGGCAACGAAACATAAGCTCGCATTCATACCTGTTATTGGTTCGCGCGCATTCACCACTCGGATGGAAAGACTCGCACGTGCGGGAGATAAGCTTTCCTGTATGCTCATTGCAGTTAGAACTCAAACTGCGCTGGGCTTCTTGCTTTTGGCGATCACATTCTTGCTGCTGATCAACCTTCATTTGATTGATCTTAGCTTGCATCATCTGAACGTATTTTTCGCTAATACTTTCCTTCTTTTTACTCAACGCGTCATGAGATTTTCTAGCAAGGATCGTCCTCAGCTCGATCGCCTCGTTCATAAAATCTTCACTTAAACCACCCTCAGAAGTAACTGATTCAGCCAACACTTCAAATTCGTACATCATGGCCATTGCGGGGCCCAAAAGCTTGGTTATTTGGTAGCGGCCTTTAGGCAAATTGTATTCGGCTGGATCACCCTTGAGCCGCTGCCCCACAAGGGAATCATGGAACGCCTTCCAGGCCAAAGGGTTGTTTTGCCGATCAACAAAGTGCCCCACCTGCTTCAAACCCTGAGGGCCAATGCGTTCGCAACGCCGTGATATTAGGATTAGCCGGCCCTTCCACATACAACGCCTCTTTGATATGCGCAATAGGGTGTTGGTTTCTTTGGGAATAATCAACAACATAGCTCACATACCCTAAAGGCACAGCAATGTTTTTAGCATGTTGAATCACATAGGGAACAGCAATATGCACCCCAATGGTGTTAAAAGCATTCGGATGAGTGTTGTAAATTGTCGTCCTCCGCGCCGCTTCGGCAACCGCACCTGCGCTGGCTGCTCCCGCTCGAGAGAATCCTTCCAAAATTCCCCGCACCCCCGGCGAATCAAAAACAACCGTATATCTATTGGAAGCAGACTCTGACGATACCCGTGCATTCAAAAGCTGAGCCAAGGCACCGCCCAATGAGTGGCCTGTTTGAACAACGGAATCAGCCGAGGTCACCTGCGGCTTCACTTGCGCCCACAAATGCTCGGCGTCCGCCAACTGATCCGGCGGAATAATACCTTCTAAAAGACGCAAGTTATCATCAACATCAGATCCCCATAAATCATCCGTTCCTCGATGCACCATCACATAAGAATAAGCGTTGTTGGCATTCTTTTTGCGCACAGCCATCCCAAAATAGCCATTTTCAACCCGAGCTTCTGTTTGGATCACTTCATAATCTTTTAAAAAAGGATTCTCAGCCATTTTTTGCTTGAGCGCCTCGTGAGAGTCCTCCTCATAAACAACCGCACTGAGCTCAGCAAGCTCACGGGTGTTGCAACTTGTTAACGCCGTCACATTGTAAGGCATACTCGGCGCCGGGACATCTAAAGGTAATGCTTCGTGGGCTACAGCTGCGCTCAGACTCATAAGCCCCATCAAGACAGAGCTAATCGCAACCCGTAAAGGGTTAAGCAAGTTTTCCATAGTGTTATCCTTTTTATAATAAGCCCTTAAATAATAGGCTGGTAAATTTTATTCGAAATTATGCCTTTTTCCGAAATGCAAAGTAAATATCAAAAACAAACAAAATAACCGTGAAGAAGAAAAGCGCAATAATTGGGATACCTATTATAAGAATAAGCAGAGCTATAAAAGCAAATCCGCCTAAAAAAAATTCTATTTTGTTATAGTTTATTTGTAGTAAAAGTAAAAACCAACCTGTATAGAACAAGGCAATGCATAAATCCATCCATGACCTCGTTTTCTTGTTGTTAAGGAAAATATCCGCATCAAATTTTTTAAAAAATGATAGAGCAAAAACCACCGTTCTTCTCCATACATAATAAATAACTAGCGCATAAGCCACATACGCTGCTATCCAGGCATAGGGGCTGATCTTATTGAAAGTGCTAAGCTTTAAGCCTGATATACAATATAAAAATGACAAATAAACTCCAGGATGGCCACAGGCGATAAAGGCGAAATACAACCCAGCATCTATTTTGCGTTCCAAAGGAGATTTAGTCTCGATATTGTTGGGTGAAGCTTGCATCATGTTATTCCGATTGGGGTTTTACAGCTGCCCTAAAATAGGAAGTTCATTTAGAATTATGCAACGGCCTTTTTCCGAAATGCAAAGTAAATATCAAGAACGAATAGTATCATCGTAAAAATGATGATCAAAAGCATCCAGAACCCTAATATGATTGCGTAAGATAACTCATGGGCAAACCCGATAAATAAGCGCATCTTCATCTTTACGCCTGAAAGGGCCCAATATAAAACAGCATAAAACGCCACCACACCTAGAATCATGAATGGCCGTGTTTTCTTGCTATGCAGAAAAACATCTGCATTAAACCTTTTAAAAAATGACAGCACAAAAACCACCCCCCGCCGCCATAAGCAGTATATAATAAGGGCAAATAATATGTACTCAGCGCCCCAAACATAAACACTTATTCTTTCAATAGCGCTAAACTCTATATCAAAAAGTGACCTAAAAAATATAAACGACAAATAAACCCCTGGATGGCCACAGGCGATAAAGGCAAAGTACAGTCCAGCAAAAATCCGACATTCCAGCTTAGATTGTGGCTGACTATCGTTGGGTGAATCTTCCATACCTTAGGGCCTCCTGATTTTTTAACAACTCTCTGCCCCACTCTCACCAGCATGATCCACGCGGATCATAGACTGGGCGTCACTGTTTTGATTTCTTTCTTTTTTGTGCATACATCAGCCCCCCCAAAAGAATCAATGTGAACAAGCCATTCCAGTTAGCCATACTTAATCCCAAAAATGACCATGTTATTTTGTCACAGCGGGCTGGGGCTTTGTCTTCTATTAGCTTTTTGAAACCCTCAGCGTCAGTTATTCGATCTGACATCAACTGGCTATCTGTGCAGGCCATGTGCAAATGGATGATTTTGCGCTCAAGTAAGCCATGACCTATGGATAAAGCGAGGCTTAAAAAGCCAATAATCATTACAATTGAAAGCATACGTGAGCGCCATACAGCCCCCTTATTTTCCAACCATGCCAACACAAAGCACCCGAATGAAAACGCGGCTGTTAACCACCTCGCATAGATGCATAGTTCACAAGGCTCTACGCCTAAAAATCGCCCGAAATACCAGGCGAGAATAACACTAACTCCTGCGACAAAACCTGCACCAATTGCGGCATAAAACACGTTATATCCACCTTAGCAAGAAAAATCCAATGACGAGAATAGCCACAGCGGCTGTCGTCACAAAGGTCAAATTTCTCTCCACAAACGAACGAACAGGCACACCATATTTCCACAACAGCCACGATACAAAATAAAAACGAGACCCCCGCGCAATGAGGGAAGCTAGGAAGAACTGCCAAAGATCATACTTCATCACACCACAACTGATGGTCACCAACTTAAAAGGCACCGGTGTAAAGCCTTTTAATGCCACGATCCAAAACCCCCAATGATGAAACTGCTCTTTGACTGTTTCAAATTTTTCCGGCGAACTCATGAGGTTGATAATTTTTGCCCCCACAGCCTCAAATAACGCCAGACCAATATAATACCCCAAAAACCCGCCTAAAACTGAGGCAACCGTGCTCACTGTCGCTATTTTGAAAGCATTCCTCCGGTTAGCCAATGACATTGTCAAAATCATGGGATCTGGCGGAATAGGGAAAAAAGAGCTTTCAGCAAACGCGACGATAGCTAAGTACCAATAGGCATGACGATGTGACGATAGCTGAATCACCCATGAGTACAACCTGTGCAACACTTATCTCAACTCCCATCACCTTGTTATCAGGACGCTACACCGCAGGGCATCATAATTCAATAATTTTATCATACCATATTTTAGTTTTTCTGATTGACCACAAATTTGTAATCGCATATGAATTTATTTTGTTGCCCCTGTGGCGGAACTGGTAGACGCGGCAGACTCAAAATCTGCTTCCTTCACTGGAGTGGGAGTTCGATTCTCTTCGGGGGCACCAATATTTTTTCCGCATTACTCTTGCTCTTTTCCCTGACACCCTCGCTCTTTTCCCTGTCACCCTCGCGAAAGCGGGGGGCCATAAAAGCCTGGATCCCGGATCTGCGTCCGGGAAGACAAAAGTGAGTGCGGGAAAGGCAAAAGGGGTGCAGGGAAGACAAAGTGGGTAGGGCGACATGGTACAGGATAGGGTAGCGCTGGATTCATAAATATTTTAAACGATCCCTATTCTCGTTGATTATTTGAGTAATTTCATAGATCCTTTCGCGAATGGAACCTTAATCACGGTAGCGTTTTTAATGAATAAATATTGGGTCTATATCATAGCTTCTCAAAAAAATGGCACCCTATATATTGGTGTTACAAATAATATAATTCGTCGAACTTATGAGCATAAGTCTGGTCTCATTGAGGGTTTTTCAAAAAAATATCATCTTTCAATGCTTGTGTATTTTGAGGAGTACGATGATATTCACATGGCTCTGAAAAGGGAGAAATCTTTAAAAAAATGGCGAAGAGAGTGGAAAATTCAATTAATCGAGAGATATAATCCAGGCTGGGTTGGTTTATATACAGCGCATTTTTATAAGCCTTAAATACTTTTATCCGCCCTCCTCTTCCACCATCATCCTCACCCCTTTCTCTGTCACCCTCGCTCTCTTTCCCTGTCACCCTCGCGAATGCGGGGGGCCATAAAAACCCTGGGGACAAAAAAAGAAGCCCCTGAGGAATCCTCAAGGGCTCGGCAAGTTAAATGAAAAGCTCTGTTATTTACCTGTAAGAGTTGTTGCAGCAGTACTTGTTATAAGTTGACCAGTAGCGGCGATTTTAGTCGGTATTGTGGTAATTGTAACCAATGTAACTACTTTAAGAGCTGGCACTGCAAGTGTTGAGGTCACAGTTGCAGGCCCTGTTAAAACCAGGGGAGATGTGTTAGCATTAATCGTGATTTTATCTGCATTGGTTCCACCAGTAAGCAAAGTTATTGCTGGGCCAGCTACGTTAAACGTTGCAGATGTCGCTGGGCCGGCCAGGGCTATCTTGCATGTTGAACCTCCCTTACAATAGTAGTTTACTGTGGCGCCTTTACCTAAGCTCAAGAATTTACTAGCAAAGTCCATTCCAGCAGAGTCAACAATTGTAACCGTTGCACCGTCAGGAACAGTAACATCACCACCAGGAGTACACACAGCTGATGCAAAGTAGGTTATCCCTGTCGTAAGAGTAGCAGCAGCATTAAGGTCTGCATTTGCACCTGTTAAGATGTTAACCACATTCGCTGGTATACAAGGATCAGCAGCCTGTGCTTCGTTTGAACAAATGGAAAGGCCTGCAGAAAGGCCAGCGATAGCAAGAGCTCCACCCGTGTTAATAATCGTCTTTTTCATGAAAAAACTCCCTAAAATTATAAAATCCGTTAAGGAACTGCAAAAAAATTCACAATCTCAAACGCCAATCTACGCGTTATTGCCAAATAAACTGTTAATAATAGATAAAATTATTGGCGTCAGTTTATGAAACTTAAGGATTCTGGTCGCTTGAAGGCGCACACCCTCCCTCATGCGCTCCCTCGCGCTCTATGTGTCAGGTATGAAGAAAGTGTTGCTTAAGTTCTGAGAAAGTTGTGCAATGGAGGCAACGAGCCAGGAGATCGATTGTGTCAGAGTCCTTTGAGAGACTGTGAGAGTGCATGATCCCTGGCTCTATAT
>Ga0066256_1000949_pt1 | contig 48553 bp, 46 predicted proteins | sample ThiBio_1000_biof_FD_87107 | JGI IMG/M metagenome (GOLD analysis project Ga0066256, IMG submission 87107) | Wastewater bioreactor microbial communities from Cape Town, South Africa - Thiocy_expt_1000_biof (version 2) | ecosystem: Engineered > Bioreactor > Thiocyanate-remediating >... | reverse complement strand
GCACCCACAAGCCGAAGCTGATCATCGCCGGCGGCACCGCTTACTCCCGCATCTGGGACTGGAAGCGCTTCCGCGAGATCGCCGATGAAGTCGGCGCCTATCTGATGGTCGACATGGCCCACATCGCCGGCCTCGTCGCCGGTGGCCAGCATCCGTCGCCGTTCCCGCATTGCCACGTCGCCACCACCACGACCCACAAGTCGCTGCGCGGCCCGCGCGGTGGCGTCGTGCTGACCAATGACGAGGATATTGCCAAGAAGATCAACTCGGCCGTCTTCCCCGGCCTGCAGGGCGGCCCGCTGATGCATATCATCGCCGCCAAGGCCGTCGCCTTCGGCGAGGCGCTGCAGCCCGACTTCAAGGATTATGCCGCGCAGATCGTCAAGAATGCCCGCACGCTGGCCGAAACCCTGAAGGCCAACGGTCTCGATATCGTCTCCGGCGGCACCGACAACCACCTCATGCTGGTCGATCTTCGCAAGAAGAACGCCACCGGCAAGCGCGCCGAGGCCGCTCTCGGCCGCGCCTACATCACCTGCAACAAGAACGGCATTCCCTTCGATCCGGAAAAGCCCTTCGTCACCTCGGGCGTCCGTCTCGGCGCTCCGGCCGGCACGACCCGCGGCTTCAAGGAAGCCGAGTTCAAGGAAATCGGCGAGCTGATCGTCGAGGTCCTCGACGGCCTGAAGGTGGCGAATTCGGACGAGGGCAATGCCGGTGTCGAAGCGGGCGTGCGCGAAAAGGTGCTGAAGCTCACGGGCCGCTTCCCGATGTACGGCTACATGGCCTGATCCATGCGCTGCCCGTTCTGCGGTTCGGAAGACACGCAAGTCAAGGATTCCCGGCCGGCGGAGGATGGCACGTCCATCCGCCGCCGCCGGATCTGTCCGGATTGCGGCGGGCGGTTCACCACTTTCGAGCGCGTGCAGTTGCGCGAGCTGATGGTGGCCAAGAAGACCGGGCGCAAGCAGCCCTTCGACCGCAACAAGCTGGTGCGGTCGTTCGAGATCGCGCTGCGCAAGCGCCCCGTGGACCGCGACCGCATCGAGCGCGCGGTCTCCGGCATCGTCCGCAGGCTGGAAAGTTCGGGCGAGACGGATATTCCTGCGGAAGAAATCGGCCTGCAGGTGCTGGAAGCGTTGAAGACACTGGATGACGTCGCCTTCGTGCGTTATGCCTCGGTCTATCGCGACTTCTCCCACGCCGAGGACTTCGAACAGGTGATCAAGGAAATCAACGCCAAGATCGGCCGGGACACCGGCTCGGACGCCTGACCGTCATGGATGGTGCAGGTCAGGACCGCCGCTTCATGGCGGCAGCGGTGCGTCTGTCGCGCTGGAATGCCGGGAATACGGCCACCAACCCTTCCGTCGGCTGCCTTGTGGTCAAGGATGGCGCCATCGTCGGCTCGGGCGTGACCGCGCCCGGCGGACGTCCCCATGCCGAGCCGCAGGCGCTGGCCATGGCCGGCGACAAGACGCATGGCGCGACCGTCTATGTCACGCTCGAACCCTGTTCCCATCACGGCAGGACGCCGCCCTGCGCCGATGCGCTGATCGCGGCCGGCGTCGCCCGCGTGGTGATCGGCGTTGCCGATCCCGATCACCGTGTCTGCGGGCGCGGCATCGCCATGCTTGAAGAGGCGGGCATTGCGGTCGAGACCGGCGTCCTGGAGGCCGAATGCCGCCATGCCTTGGCCGCCTACCTGATGCGCCAGACGAACAAGCGGCCCTATGTGACTCTGAAGCTTGCGGTTTCCGCCGATGGGATGATCGGCCGCGCCGGCTCGGGGCAGGTGGCGATCACGGGCCCGGTGTCCCGGGCGCAGGTGCATGCACTGCGCGCCGAGACGGATGCGATTCTGGTCGGCATCGGCACGGCGCTGGCCGACGATCCCGAACTGACCTGCCGCCTGCCGGGCCTCGAAGCCCGGTCGCCGGTGCGCATCGTCGTCGATGCCCGGCTTGAGCTGCCGGCCGGGGGCAAGATGGCGCGCTCGGCGGGCCATGTGCCGGTCATCGCCGTTGCCGCCCCTGCCGTCGGCGAAAACGGCGGCGGTCGCCGCGCCGCGCTGGAGGCCGAGGGCGTCGAGGTGCTGGAAACCACCGATGTCGAAAGCCTGCTGTTCGGGCTGGCGACGCGCGGCATTTCTTCGCTGATGGTCGAGGGCGGCGCACGCGTTGCCCGCGCCTTCCTGGAGGCCGGGCTGGTCGATCGCATCCTCCTGTTTCGCGGCGCAGTCGAAATCGGCGCCGGCGGGGTTGAATCGCCTGTCGTGGCAAACGATATGCCAGCCGGCTTCACCCTGATCCGCTCCTATGCCTTCGGCAGCGATCGCTGCGACGATTATGAAAGGGCTTCATGAATGTTCACCGGCATTGTCACCGATATCGGCACGGTCGAGGCCGTCACGCCGCTGAGGCAGGGCATCAGGCTCAAGGTTGCGACGGCGTATGATCCGGCCGGCATCGACATGGGCGCCTCGATTGCCCATTCCGGCGTCTGCCTCACCGTTACAGGCCTGCCGGCGGAAGGCGACAATGCCCGCTGGTTCGAGGTCGAGGCCTGGGAAGAAGCGCTGCGCCTGACGACCATCGCGAACTGGCTGCCGGGCACCCGCATCAACCTGGAACGCTCTCTGAAGATCGGCGACGAACTCGGCGGCCATATCGTCTCCGGCCATGTCGACGGCAAGGCCGAGATCCTCTCGGTGACGGCGGAAGGCGACGCGACCCGGTTCCGCCTGCGCGCGCCGGAGCATCTGGCGAAATTCGTGGCGCCCAAGGGCTCGATCGCACTCGACGGCACGTCGCTGACCGTCAATGCGGTGGAAGACGTCGAATTCGACGTATTGCTGATCCGCCACACGCTGGAGGTGACGACCTGGGGAGAGCGCAAGGCCGGCGATTTCGTCAATTTCGAAGTCGACACCATGGCGCGTTACGCGGCGCGCCTCGCCCAGTTTCCGGCGACCCAGCCTTGAGCCACGAGGCCAGCGAAGCATCGAAATGGGTCGTTTGGCCTGAAAAAGCTTGCAAAGCGCCAAGGGCCGTGTTTTCTCCGGCGCTTGGATCCTTGCGCATTTGCGCCGTTACATCATTGGATAATCTCACATGAGCTCGAAGCCCCACCTTCTCATCGTCGAGGCCCGCTTTTACGACGACATGGCCGATGCTCTGCTCGATGGCGCCAAGACGGCCCTCGAAGACGCCGGCGCCACCTATGACATCATCACGGTTCCGGGCGCGCTCGAAATCCCGCCGACCATCGCCATGGCGCTCGACGGCGCCGACAATGGCGGCACGGAATATGACGGCTATGTCGTGCTCGGCATGGTCATCCGTGGCGAAACCTACCACTTCGATATCGTTTCCAACGAGTCGAGCCGCGCCCTGATGGATCTGGCCGTCAGCGAGTCGCTGGCCATCGGCAACGGCATCATGACCGTGGAGAATGAGGCGCAGGGCTGGGCACGCGCCCGCCGCTCCGACAAGGACAAGGGCGGTTTCGCCGCCCGCGCGGCCCTGCGCATGATCGAGATCAAGCAGCGTCTGGGTGGTTGAGGCCATGAGCAATCAGGAAAACGACAAGCCGGTCGTCAAGCAGGCCAACCAACGCGGCGCGGCGCGTCTTGCCGCCGTGCAGGCGCTCTATCAGATGGATGTCGGCGGCGCCGGCGTTCTCGAAGTCGTCGCCGAATACGAGGCGCATCGTCTCGGTCAGGAAGTCGATGGCGATACCTATCTCAAGGCGGATGCCGGCTGGTTCCGCTCTATCGTCTCGGGCGTTGTGCGTGACCAGAAGAACCTCGATCCGCTGATCGCCACGGCGCTGCAGGACGACTGGGCGCTGTCGCGCATCGACAGCACTGTGCGCGCCATCCTGCGTGCCGGCGTCTTCGAATTGCGCGAGCGAAAGGACGTGCCGGTCGCCGTCATCGTCACCGAATATGTCGAAATCGCCCACGCTTTCTTCTCCGAGGACGAGCCGAAGCTGGTGAACGCCGTGCTCGACCGCATCGCCCGCCAGGTGCGCGGCGATACGCGCAAATAAGGCAATTCCTCCCGCGCCCTGATCCTCCTGCCGCAAGACGGGGAGAGGGGACTTGCCCCAACGAGCCACGTTGTGTGAGAAGACCGGTGCGGCATATCCTCGCCCCGTTTGCGGGGAGATCGCCGGCAGGCCGGATGAGGGGTGAAACGGCCGTGCATAAGCGATAGACGAGGGAGCGAGACTGCCGATGCTGAACAAAGCCGAAGACATGGGCAGTACCGGTCTCGACGCGCAGCTGCGCATCGCCAAGCGGAATGTTCTCATTCTCACCGTGGCGCAGGCGATTCTCGGCGCCGCCCCGCCGCTCAGCTTTGCCGTCGGCGGGCTCGTCGGCTACCAGTTGCTCGGCGCCGACAAGTCGTTGGCCACCGCGCCGCTGACCGGCTTCAACATCGGCGTCGCCTGCGGCGCCATGCTGATCGCCTTTCTCTCCCAACGGATCGGGCGTCGCGCCAGCTTCATGCTGGGCGCGGCGCTAGCCGCCATCGGCAGCGCGCTGGCGGCGATTGCGCTGTTCCGGCAGGATTTCTGGATGTTCGGCGCAGCCTTGTTGGTCATCGGCGTCTCCTCCGGCTTTTCGCAGAAAATTCGTTTTGCCGCGGCGGATGCCTCGCCCTCCTTCTTCAAGCCGCGCGCCATTTCCTGGATTCTCGCCGGCGGCATTGTCTCGGCGGTGTTGGGATCGCAACTCGCCATCTGGACGCGGGAATTGCTGTCGCCTGTGCTGTTTGCCGGCTCTTTCGTGGCGCTGGTGCCCATCTGCCTGGTGGCGCTCGCCGTCTTTTCCCTGCTCGACCTGCCGGAAGTGGAAAGTCGCAAGCATGCCGTCGCATCGCGCCGGCCATTGCGCGAAATCATCCTGACCCAGCGTTTCCTGACCGGCATGGTTTGCGGCATTTCCACCTATGCGCTGATGACATTCATGATGACCGGCGCGCCGCTCGCCATGGTCATCGGCTGCGGCTTCTCCTCTGATCTGGCGACGCTCGGCATTCAGTGGCATGTGCTGGCGATGTTCGCGCCGAGCTTCTTCACCGGCATGCTGATCAGCCGCTTCGGCACCGAGCGAATCGTCGCCGTCGGCCTTGTCATTCTCATGGCTTGCGCGGTCGTGGCCCATGCCGGCATCGCGCTGTGGAATTTCTGGGGTGCGCTCATCCTGCTCGGCATCGGCTGGAATTTCGGCTTCATCGGCGCCACCTCCATCGTCGCTTCGAGCTATGCGCCGGAAGAGGCCGATCGTGTCCAGGGGTTCCACGATATCGTGCTGTTCGGATCGGTGGCGCTTGCCTCCTTCGCCTCCGGCAAGGTCTTCAACGCGTTCGGCTGGGAAGCGATGAACCTGATCATCTGGCCGATCACCGGCCTTTGCCTCTTTCTCGTGCTTCTCCTCTGGCGTTCCAAGGCCAAGGCCGGCGCGTAAGACGCGACTGACTATGTCATTTTTAAATAAGGCATATCGGCATTCGCAGGGCGCATAGCGCTTGAATGGTCGGGGCTTGACGCCGCAAGTTCCTGCACGCAATCTCGCCGCACACGGGAGTCCCGCCGGAGAGGAGCCGGCATGTCTGCCTGTGGGTGACGCCGGGAGAAGATCGCCCGGCCTTTAGGAGAGGACTAAGCGGAATGACCATTTTGTTTGGCGTTATCGCGTGCGGATTGCTCTCGGTAATCTACGCTATTTGGGCGACACAGTCTGTTCTTGCCGCCGACCAGGGCAATGCACGGATGCAGGAGATTGCCGGCTATATCCGGGAAGGGGCCCAAGCCTATCTCACGCGCCAGTATAAAACGATTGCGATTGTCGGTATTTTGGTTTTCATCGCCACCTGGTACCTGTTGTCGGGCGAGGCGGCCATCGGTTTTCTGATCGGTGCGGTTCTGTCCGGGGCGGCCGGTTTCATCGGCATGCATGTCTCGGTGCGCGCCAACGTCCGCACGGCACAGGCCTCGTCCCATAGCCTGTCGGCCGGCCTCGATATCGCCTTCAAATCCGGCGCGATCACCGGCATGCTGGTCGCGGGTCTCGCCCTTCTCGGCGTCTCGATCTATTTCTATGTTCTCACCGGCCCGCTCGGCCATGAAAGCGGCTCGCGCGAGGTGATCGACGCGCTGGTGGCGCTCGGCTTCGGCGCGTCGCTGATCTCGATCTTCGCCCGTCTCGGCGGCGGCATCTTCACCAAGGGCGCCGATGTCGGCGGGGATCTCGTCGGCAAGGTGGAAGCCGGCATTCCCGAAGCCGATCCGCGCAACCCCGCCACCATCGCCGATAACGTCGGCGACAATGTCGGCGATTGCGCCGGCATGGCGGCCGACCTGTTCGAAACCTATGCCGTTTCCGTGGTCGCGACAATGGTTCTCGCCGCGATCTTCTTCGCCGGCGCCCCGATCCTGCAATCGGCGATGATCTACCCGCTGGCGATTTGCGGTGCCTGCATCATCACCTCCATCGTCGGCACCTTCTTCGTCAAGCTCGGTATCAACGGCTCGATCATGGGCGCGCTGTACAAGGGGCTGATCGTCACCGGCGTCCTGTCGATCCTCGGGCTCGGCGTCGCCACGTCGCTGACCGTCGGCTGGGGCTCGCTCGGCACTGTCGCCGGCCGTGACATCACCGGCACCAACCTGTTCGTCTGCGGCCTTGTCGGCCTCGTGGTCACGGCGCTGATCGTCGTCATCACCGAATATTACACCGGCACCAACAAGCGGCCGGTCAATTCCATCGCCCAGGCCTCGGTCACCGGCCACGGCACCAATGTCATCCAGGGCCTGGCCGTGTCGCTGGAATCGACGGCGCTGCCGGCTCTGGTCATCGTCGGCGGCATCATCGCCACCTACCAGTTGGGCGGCCTGTTCGGCACCGGCATCGCCGTCACCGCCATGCTTGGCCTTGCCGGCATGATCGTGGCGCTCGACGCCTTCGGCCCGGTCACCGACAATGCCGGCGGCATCGCCGAAATGTCGCATCTGCCGCCGGAAGTGCGTCGCTCCACCGATGCGCTCGATGCCGTTGGCAACACCACCAAGGCCGTCACCAAGGGGTATGCCATCGGTTCGGCCGGCCTCGGTGCGCTCGTGCTGTTCGCGGCCTATGCCAACGACCTGCAATATTTCGCCTCGAACGGCGACAAATATCCATATTTCGCCGATGTCGGCACCATCTCCTTCGACCTGTCTAACCCTTACGTGGTCGCCGGCCTGCTGTTCGGCGGTCTGGTGCCCTATCTCTTCGGCGGCATCGCCATGACGGCCGTGGGCCGTGCGGCGGGCGCCATCGTCGAGGAGGTGCGCCGCCAGTTCCGCGAGAAGCCGGGCATCATGCAGGGCACGGAACGGCCGGATTACGGCCGCGCCGTCGACCTGCTGACCAAGGCGGCGATTCGCGAGATGATCATTCCCTCGCTGCTGCCGGTGCTTGCGCCCATCGTGGTCTATTTCGGCGTGCTGTTGCTCTCCGGCTCCAAGGCCTCGGCCTTTGCCGCACTCGGCGCCTCGTTGCTCGGCGTCATCATCAACGGGTTGTTCGTGGCGATCTCCATGACATCCGGCGGCGGCGCCTGGGATAACGCGAAGAAGAGCTTCGAGGACGGTTTTGTCGACAAGGATGGCGTGCGCCATGTCAAGGGTTCGGAAGCTCACAAGGCCTCCGTCACCGGCGACACGGTCGGCGATCCCTATAAGGACACGGCCGGCCCCGCCGTCAACCCGGCGATCAAGATCACCAACATCGTCGCGCTGCTGCTTCTGGCCGTTCTGGCCTGAAGCCAGGCCTTCAAGCAAAAACCCCGCCGGAGCGATCCGGCGGGGTTTTGCTGGGAATGGAAAAGGCTTACTGGCCCTGCTGCGTCGGCCCGCCGAGAATGCTCTTGGCCATGCTGGCCGCGTTGCTGCCGCCGGAGAGCAACTGCTGCAGGAAGGTGAGATCCTTGCCGCCGGTCGGCGTGGTGCGCGAGATGTTGTCGAACACCTTGCCGTCCTTGAGCGTATAGTTGGCGCGCTGCGAGACGACGCCGTCCTTGTCGAAATAGATGGCGAGGACGCTCTGGTCGACCAGCTGCGGCTTCAGGAAAGCGGCCTGGCGCACGCGCTTCTGCGAGATGTAGTAGAAAACTTCGCCATCGAAGGTGCCGATGGTCGAGGGTGAGCCGAGCGACAGCAGCACCTGCTCGCGGCTGGCTCCGACGGGCGCCAGCGCCAGCGACTGTTCGTCGACGACATAGCCGTTGTTCATGACTTCGGTGGTGGAGGCGCAGCCGGTCACGCCGGCGCTAAGGAGCGCAACGGCGACAGCGGCGCTTTTCACAAATTTCGCGTTCGATTTCGAAGACCGCTTGTACGACGCCATGTTCCTAACCGTATCCCCTCGCTATGCCCGATCTGCCTCGGACCTGCTGCACAACCATTATGGCCATTCCAAGGACGGAGCAGCCGAGGCAAGGCTTTGCGATGCCGGTAACAACGGCATTGCAATTCGCGACTGCTTCGGTAAACCAGCTTTTGCAATCATGCAACAAGCGGCAGCATTGATCCCGGCGGTCGAGCCGATCAATTCTGGGAAATTTGATGATTTTCGGGCTTTTTCGAAAAAGAAACAACAATCGTTCGATCGTCGATCGGCAGTATGCGATCCTGACGGCGGCGGGCCGCGCGCCGGCTTTCTACACCGATATGGGCGTGCCAGACACGGTGATGGGCCGTTTCGAGATGCTGTCGCTGGTCTTTATCCTGTATTTCCGGCGCACCCGGGCCTCCGCGACCAGCGGCCAGGAGATCGCCCAGGAGATCGTCGATGCCTTTTTTCTGGATATCGACTACTCGATCCGCGAACTCGGGGTCGGCGACACCGGCGTGCCCAAGCGCATGAAGAAGCTGGCCGGCATGTTCTACGGCCGGCTCGAATCCTATGCCAAGGCGCTGGACACGGGCGACCGCGAGGCGCTGGCTGCGGCATTGGCGCGCAACATTCATCCGCAGGCCGGCGAAATGGCGCAGCCGATGCGGCGGCTTGCCGATTGGGCCTTTGCCGCCGAGGCGGCGCTGGCGGTCGTCGACGAGGCCGACATCGCCGTCGGCTCGCTGCAAGTGCCATCGCCTGCCGAAGAGGAGAGCTGAGATGAACCAGAACAACGATACCCCCTTTTCCTATCTGGTGAAGGTCGGCCATATCTCCGCCAATCCGGTCTCCGTGCGGCTGGAGGCGAATGCGCAGGAGCGGGCGGGGCTCGCTCGCCTGTGGAACATCCTCTCCGTCGACAGCCTGAAGGCCGAGCTGCAGATTGCCAAGTGGAAAAAGGATGGCGTCCGCATCAAGGGCAGCGTGCAGGCGCGAATCGCGCAAGCCTGCGTGGTGACGCTGGAGCCGGTGCCGGCCGAGATCGACGAGGCCATCGACCAGATTTTCGTGCCCGAAAATTCGCGACTTGCCCGCCGCATCAGCGAGGAAAGCAGCGAACTTCTGCTGGATCCGGATGGTGAAGACATGCCCGAACCGTTCGTCGGCGACACGATCGATGCCGGCGTTGTCGTGGCGGAAGCGGTCGCTCTTGCCATCGACCCCTATCCGCGCAAGGAAGGCATTGTTTTCGGCGATCATATCGAGGATGACGGCAAGAACGACAAGAAACCCAATCCTTTCGCCGTGTTGAAAGACTGGAAGAAAGACGAATAAGTCGTTCCAACGACAGCACGACGCTCTCCAGGCACTGGTCTTTCGTCACAATAGAGTTGTAAGCAGCGTCAAAACCGTTATTTTGGCCGAAAATTCGCCCGCCCGGGTGGAAAGAAAAAGGAATCAGGAACGCGTGGTCAGAATTTCCCTCGATGTCATGGGTGGCGATTTCGGTCCGGAAGTCGTCATCCCCGGCGCAGCCAAGGCGCTGGAGCGGCATCCTGATATCACCTTTCTGCTCTACGGAATCGAGGCGGATTGCCTGCCTCTTCTGGCCCAATATCCCAAGCTGCGCGATCGCTCGCGGTTTCACGCCAGCGAAGTTGCTGTCGGCATGGACGAAAAGCCGAGCCAGGCATTGCGCCGCGGCCGTTATGTCTCGTCAATGTGGCAGGCGATCGAAGCGGTGAAGAGCGGGGAGGCGGATGTCGCGGTCTCCGCCGGCAATACCGGCGCGCTGATGGCGATGGCGAAATTCTGCCTGCGCACCATGGCCAATATCGAACGACCTGCCATCGCCGGCATCTGGCCGACCCTCAAGGGTGAAAGCGTGGTGCTGGATATCGGCGCCAATATCGGCGCGGATTCGCAGCAGCTTCTCGATTACGCGTTGATGGGCGGTGCTATGGCGCGCGCCCTGTTCGAGATCGAGCGTCCGACCGTCGGCCTGCTCAATGTCGGCGTCGAGGAGGTGAAGGGCCTGGAAGAGGTGAAGGAGGCGGCGCGCATGTTGCGCGAGGCCAATCTCGGCACCATCGACTATGCGGGCTTCGTCGAAGGCGACGATATCGGCAAGGGCACCGTCGATGTCGTCGTCACCGAAGGCTTTACCGGCAATATCGCGCTGAAGGCGGCCGAGGGCACCGCCCGCCAGATCACCGAGCTGCTGCGCTCGGCGCTGCGCCGCACCTGGCTGTCGCGCCTTGGTTATCTGCTGGCTCGCAGCGCCTTCAACGTGTTGCGCGAGAAGCTCGATCCGCGCAAGGTCAATGGCGGCGTATTTCTCGGCCTCAATGGCATCGTCATCAAGAGCCATGGCGGCGCGGATGCGGAAGGCTTCGCCGCCGCCATCGCCGTCGGCTACGACATGGTGCGCAACGGGCTGAACGACAAGATTCAGGAAGACCTCAGGAAATATCATGCAAAGCGTGTTCCGCCCGCCGGGCCGGAAGCGGCATGAGCGCGGAGTAGCACGAGAATGATCCGTTCAGTGGTTCGTGGTTTCGGGGCAGCGCTGCCGAAACGGGTAGTGACCAATCGCGAGCTGGAGGAGACGGTCGATACGTCGGACGAGTGGATCGTCCAGCGCACCGGCATCAAACAGCGCTACATCGCCGGCGAAGGCGAAACCACCGCCTCGCTCGGCGAAGCGGCGGCGCGCGCAGCTCTCGACAATGCCGGCCTGACGCCGGCCGACATCGACCTCATTATCGTCGCCACTTCGACGCCGGACAACACCTTCCCGGCGACCGCCGTGAACATCCAGAATCGCCTGGGCATGACCCATGGCTTCGCCTTCGACGTACAGGCGGTCTGTACCGGCTTCGTCTATGCGGTTGCTACCGCCGACGTCTATATTCGCGGCGGGCTGGCGAAGCGTGCACTGGTGATCGGCGCGGAAACCTTTTCGCGCATCCTCGACTGGACGGACCGCACCACCTGCGTGCTGTTCGGCGATGGCGCCGGCGCGCTGATTCTCGAAGCGGCGGAAGGTGAGGGCACGACCGACGATCGCGGCGTGCTGACCGCCAGCCTGCGCTCGGACGGTTCGCACAAGGACAAGCTCTATGTCGACGGCGGGCCCTCGACGACGGGCACGGTCGGCCAGTTGCGCATGGAGGGCCGCGAGGTCTTCAAGCATGCCGTCGGCATGATCACCGACGTCATCGACGCCGCCTTCGCGGCGACCGGAACCACCGCCGAGCAACTCGACTGGCTGGTGCCGCACCAGGCCAACCGTCGCATCATCGAGGGCTCCGCCAAGAAGCTTTCGATCCCGATGGACAAAGTGGTGATGACCGTCGACCAGCACGGCAACACCTCGGCCGCCTCCATTCCGCTGGCGCTGGCGGTGGCGGCCGGCGATGGCCGCATCAAGAAGGGCGACCTCGTGATGCTCGAAGCGATGGGCGGCGGCTTCACTTGGGGCGCCGTTCTGCTGCGCTGGTAAAGCAATCGCCAATATGTGGCGCGAAACAAGAGCTTGACCGTTTCCGACAAGGGAAATACTCTCAGCCCGATTTCACGATCATCACAAGAATGGGCGGAGAGCAATGGCCGGGAAAACAGTGACGCGCGCGGATTTGGCGGAATCGGTTTTCCGGAAGGTCGGGCTCTCGCGGACGGAATCGGCGGAACTGGTCGAGACGGTCATCGACGAGATCTGCAACGCCATCGTGCGCGGCGAAACGGTCAAGTTGTCCTCCTTCGCCACCTTCCAGGTGCGTGACAAGAACGAACGTATCGGCCGCAACCCGAAGACCGGCGAGGAAGTGCCGATCTCGCCGCGCCGGGTGATGACCTTCAAGGCTTCCAACGTGCTGAAACAGCGCGTTCTCAAGGCGCACAATGCCCGCAAGGCCAAGCAGAAGCCGCCGGTGCAGAACCCGGCCTCCTGAGCGCCTTACGATATTTCTGAGGACAAGCGGCGTAAACTGCTTGAATTTTCGCGTGTAAATCGTTGAAATGTGGACGATTGGTCGAGCGTGGTGTATAGCCATGAACGATGACGTGAGGGCAGTTCGCTTGGGACTGCAGGACAGAGGAATGGGCATTCCCTGCCGGAATGCCGGAGGTTTGTGAACGTTGGACAAGAGCCCGGACGCTTTTCGTACGATCAGCGAAGTCGCTGACGATCTGGATTTGCCACAGCACGTCCTGCGTTTCTGGGAAACCCGTTTTCCCCAGATCAAGCCGATGAAGCGCGGCGGCGGCCGGCGTTATTATCGGCCGGAAGATGTCGATCTCCTCAAGGGCATCCGCCATCTGCTCTACGATCACGGTTATACGATCAAGGGCGTGCAGAAACTCCTGAAAACCAACGGCAACAAATTCGTCGCCGCCATTGCCCAAGGCGATCTCGCAACGGTGGAGGCCCTGGCCGCCGCGGGTGACGACAATACGGCGCATCAGGAGCCGCGCGTCGCATCTCCGGAAGACGATCAGATCGTCGGCCGCGCCAAGCCGCCGATCAGCCGCCGTTTCTTCAGTTTTGTCGGTGGCGACGACGATACGCCGGAAATCTCGGTCGGCAAGGGCGCGATCGGTAAGGAAGACCGCGCCTTGCTTCAGGAAGCGCTCTACGATCTCCTGGAATGCAAGCGCCTCCTGGATCAGGTGCGCTGATCAGGCCGCCGGTGAGATCCCGTCACAGTCCGGGTTTTACAACAGGGGCGTCAGCGGCTTGGGGGCATCGCCCGGCTTGCCTTTCGGCGGCGGCTTGTCCGGAGGTGGCGGTTGACCGAGCGGCGGTTGGGGAGCGACGGGGCCGGTTGTACCGGGACCGGAGCCGGGGATTGGGACGATTGGGTCGGGCATGCGACGCTCCTCGAATAATGGAGTATTACCCTCCAACCACGCCCGCGCGCTTGTGTTCCCGGGATGCGGACATGAAGAGGGCCGGCAATCGATGCCGGCCCTTTCGAAGCGTTTCTTGTGTAATCAGAATTTGACGCCGATGCCGAACATCACCTGATGCTGGCGTGCATCGACATCGAAACCGGAAATATTTTCGCTGCCATAATTGTTGAAGCGATATTCGGCGCGGCCGAAAACATTGTTCTGGAAGGCATATTCGACACCCGCGCCAACGGTGTAACCGTCGAAGGTCGACTTGTCCTTGCCGACGCCCGGCACATCGACATAGCCGCGTGCCACCGTCCAGCCAGCGGTGCCGTAGAACAGCAGGTTGTCCATGGCATAGCCGATGCGACCGCGAACCGAGCCACTGAGTTCCGTGCCGGCGGTAACGCCGCCAATCAGATCCTCCTTGTTCCAGTTATAGTTCAGATCGCCTTCGACACCGAGGACGATGTTATTGTCCATCTGGTAGTTATACCCGACGAAACCGCCAAGAATACCGCCGTTGAAACTTTGCGAATCGGAGAAGCCGATGGTGTCGAAATCCGCCTTCAGCCAGCCGGCGCCACCCTGAAGACCGACGTAAGGGCCACTCCAGGTAAAGGGAGCGATAACAGGCGTTTCGGCAACCGGCTCCGGCGGCTGCTCGATGACGGCATCTGCGGCGAAAGCCGGGGACGAAAAGGCCAGCAGGCCCAGTATGGCGGCGATTTGCTTCATGGATTTGTCCCTCCAGGATGAGCAGGCCTCTTTCGAGAGGCCCCAATGCCAGCGACATGCGAAACCTAAACGGCGAATGTGGCCAAAAAGTTCCCCGCTCGGCGAGTGAATGCGGCAATGCCGCGACATTTTCGGGAAATGAACGCGGCCGCCGATCAAAAAGGCGGCCGCAGGGCGGGCTCAGACGGCTGAAGGCAGTTCTTACCGGAACCGCGGCCGGCGTTCGACATTCATCAGCAACTCGACGGCAGTCGCATATTCCCCGAACAGCGTGCGCAGGCGCCGCTCATTGTCGAGGTCGAGATTGTATTGCATGCAGAAGTCTCGAATCGGCCAGATCTGCCGCAGGGTTTCCTGTTCGAAGGCACTGGGATCGATATTGAACGACATGGTCACTTCCTCCCTGCACGCCTCAACTGGCGAAATGGGGATTTGTTCCCTGCGAAATCCGAGTCTCGTGTATTTTTCTCTGCAGGGGCAATTTGGCCCTTGCGCTTTCAGGCCGAAAGCCATAAACAACCCAAGCCTTTACGGCGGGTCGGGGTGTAGCGCAGCCCGGTAGCGCACTTGACTGGGGGACAAAGGGTCGTCGGTTCAAATCCGGCCACCCCGACCATTTAAATCCTTGATTTCCCCATCAGTTTCCAGATGAAGCAATCGCTGCCCAAGGTTCCGGCGGACCCTTGACGGAGAAGCGCGTCACGCCTCAGCCGTCATTGGCGGCGTTAAGGTTTTCCGGGCGAATGCCGTCTTGAGAGGCCTGGGCCGTATAGCGTAAGCGGACGCCGATTCCGCCTTCCATGCCGCTATTGTCGGCCAGAAAAGCAATGCCTTTTTCTTCCAGCGCATTGCGCAGCAGGCGCAGGATGTCGAAATCATGTTCCTGACCGGCTTCCGCCTGTTCGACGATCTCAGACGAAAGCCCGGCGGCGCTGGCGATGTCGTCGATCGTCAGTCCGAGAAGGGCGCGGGCGGCGCGGAGGTGGGCGGCCGTTATCATGCCTTTTCAACTAGCGCGGTATCGGCCGGCGTCAATGCCCTGATATCGCTGCGCTGCGGGACAAGCGTGCGATAGATCGACTCGATGCCATCGACCATTACCCCCAGCGCATAACGATGTTTGCGTCGACCGGCCTCGCGCGTGAAGGCGTGCAGGCTGTCCGGTGCGGCAAAATCCGCCATCGCGGCAGCCAGTGTCTCGGGGGCGTCGGTGTTCGGCACCAGCAGGCCGTTGAGACCGTCGTCCAGCACGCAGGCCGCGCCGCCGACATCGGTGAGGATCATCGGCTTCCCGGCGGCGGCGGCTTCCAGCATCACATAGGACATCGCCTCGTAACGGCTGGGCATGACCAGCGCATCGAAGGCATCCATGGCCTCGGTGCCGGGAATGCCAGGTTCGAGGTGGATGCGCGTGTCAAAGGGGGAGGCGGCGATTCGGGTGCGGACCTCGCTTTCCAACTCGCCGGCGCCGATCATCAGCAGATGGGCACAAGGGTGCGCGCCGGCGATGCGGTCGAAGGCATCGAGCAAGCGATTGGGCGCTTTTTGGTGTGACAGGCGGCCGACGAAGCCGTAAAGCAGCGAATCATGGGGAATGCCGAGCCGTTCGCGCAGGGCCGAGCCATGCCCGGTCGGTGGCGGGGTGACGCCGTTGACGACGGTTGCCAGCCGGCGTGCCGGGATCCCCAGGCTTTTCGCATGGGCCTGCTCGTCCTGCGAAACGCAGACGATACGGTCGGAGAGAAAGCGTCCGAGAAGACTTTCGATCGTGCCGAAGATCAGTCGCCCGGCGCGGCCGAGCGTCGGGTCCATGGTTCGGAAGGCATGCGGCGTATAGACGCGCGGGATATGGGAGCCCGGCAGGCGCAGGCGGGTGAGCGCACCAGCCTTGGAGCTATGGGCATGGATGGCGTCGAACGGGCCGTCGTCGCGGATGACGGCATTCAGCATCCGCCAGGCCTTGAAATCGGAAGGACCGGGGGCGCGGGTCATCGGCACGGCGTGCACGCCCGCAAGGCCGAGCGCCGAGAGTTCGCGCACGAAACGTTCCTCGGCGCGAAGCGGCGAATAGACGGCGACGACGCGGTGACCGCGTTCCTTTAATCCCCGGCAAAGATCGAGGAAATGCCGGCCGGAGCCGCCGCCGCTCGGTTCCAGAACCTGCAGAATCGACAGGGATTGCCTGGCCTTATGTCGGGTCATGGAATTGCCGCGCTCCGGGAAAGGTTTCTCTGATGGCGCATTTCCAGCGCCCTGCAGCCCCAGACGATACCGAGCAGCAGGTAGAAATGCCGCCAGTGATCGGTGTCGATGACATTGCCGATCAGCACATGGCCGAGGATGACGATCCAGGAAATCATCAGATAAGGCTGCCAGTCGCGATGGCGCAGCAGATATTTGAAGCCCGTCGATAGCGTCCAGATCATCATGGTGATGTAGGAAATAAAGCCGATCCAGCCGTAGGTGGTCAGCGATTTCAACCAGATATTGTGTTCGTCCTCGGGGAAAATCTTGCTGAAGGTCATCGGACCGATGCCGAGCGGATGCTCCATCGACATCAGGAAGCCGATGCGGTGGCGCTCGAAACGGCCGAGATGGCCGGCGTCGTAATCCTGCTCCAGTTGGGCGCGGCTCGAAAACAGGTTCGAGACCTTTTGCGATTGCATCGCCCCGACGATGGCGCCGAACAAAACGATCACCGCCAACAGCGACAGCACGAGGATTTTTAAGCGGAAAGCGCCGGTGCGTTCCTTCAGCAGCATGATGAACACCATCAGGCAGGCGCAGAACAGGAACAGCGCCCAGGCGGCGCGCGAGAACGACAGGAAGATGCCAAGCACGATGACCAGCAGCCCGCCGATGCGCCACAGCGATTCGAGCGGCCGGCCGGTCAGCAGGCCATAGACCAGATAGAGCGCCGGCGCGATCAGGAAGGGGCCGAAGACGTTCGGGTCCTGGAAGGCGCCCATGGCGCGGTCGTAGCGCGTAAAGATTTCCGAGCCGGGAAAGGCATGGAAATAGCCAAGAATGCCGAGCAGCGAAGTGATGACCGCAGCCAGCACCCAGGCATTGAAGATGACTTTCAGCCGCGAGGCATCGCCCTCGATCACGGCGGCATAAAAGACCGAGGTCAGCGCCAGGAAGGTGGAGACGGCGAGATACATCGGCCCGACATCGAGATCGGCCATCACCGTCAGCGACAGGATGCCGCCGACATTGAACACCAGCAGCAAAGCGAGCAGCGGCGCGACATTGCGCGAGATACGCAAACCGCCAAGAAAGCCGACCCCGATCAGCGCCACATGGATCAGTTCATAGGGCGCCGGCTCCGAAATGACGAAGCCGGAGAGGAAAACGCCGCAGCCGACCATGAACGAGCCGATCAGCCGCAACGCGGCGCGCTGCGGCAGGAAGGGCAGGGCAGCGTGGTCGGCGAGCGCGCTCAATAGGCGTTTTCCGTGTTCAGCAGGCGGAAGGGGGTCAGGAACAGGATCTTCAGGTCGAGCAGCAAAGACCAGTTCTCGATGTAATAGAGATCGTAGGCGGTGCGGAATTTGATCTTGTCGTCATTATCGACCTCGCCGCGCCAGCCGTTGATCTGCGCCCAGCCGGTGACGCCGGGCTTGACGCGGTGGCGGGCGAAATAACCCTCGACGACATCGACATAGAGCCGGTCGTGGGTCTGGGCGAGCACGGCATGCGGACGCGGGCCGACGAGCGACAGGTCGCCGCGCAGCACGTTGAAGATTTGCGGCAACTCGTCGATGGAGGTCTTGCGGATGAAACGACCGACCGGGGTGACGCGCGGATCGTTCTTGGTGACGGCGTTGCGCGCCGTCGGGTCGCTCATCTCGGTATACATCGAGCGGAATTTGAAGACGTTGATGATCTCGTTGTTGAAGCCATGGCGCTTCTGCATGAAGATGATCGGCCCCTTGGAGGTCAGCTTCACGGCCAGTGCGGCGCCGAGCATGATCGGCCACAGCAGGGCAAGCGCGATCAGCGAGAAAGTGACGTCGAAGATGCGCTTGGCGACCGAATCCCAATCGCGAATCGGCCGGTCGAAGATATCGAGCATCGGCACCGCGCCGACCTTGGAATAGGCGCGCGGGCGGAAACGCAGCTTGTTGGCATGGGCGGCGAGGCGGATGTCGAGCGGTAACACCCAGAGTTTCTTCAGGAGTTGCAGGATGCGCGCTTCGGCGCTGAGCGGCAGAGAGATGATCAGCATGTCGATGCGGGCGAGGCGGGCGAACTCCACAAGTTCGGCGACGGTGCCGAGCTTGGGATAGCCGGCCACCATGGAAGGCGAACGGGTTTCGTTGCGGTCGTCGAAGATGCCGCAGATGCGGATGTCGTTTTCCGGCTGCTGCTCCAGCGCGCGGATCAGATCCTTGGCCGGCTGGCCCCCGCCGACGATGACGGCGCGGCGCTCCATGGTTCCGTTGCGGGCCCAGTGGCGAACGCCATAGGACACGAGGCTGCGCTCGACCGTCAGGTAGACCGCGCCGGTCACGAACCAGGCGACAAACCACAGGCGGGAATGATCGCCGTCGGATTTCAGCAGAAACAGCGCCTGCGCTATCAACCCGAAGGCGATGCCCCAGGCGCTCATCACCTTCGGCAGTGTCTTGAAGGAGGCGCGCAGAGCCTGCACCTGATAGGTATCCATGACATGCAGGAACAGCACGGCCGCACCCGCGCCGATCAGCATGAAAAGCAGGGTGAGCGGCGAAAACGGCGACTGCCAGGGATTGTACCAGGCATGGATGCCCATGCCGATCGCCAGCAGCGCGAGGAATTCCAGCAGCCGCAGTTGCCCGATGAGCAGGTTGGGCGTGTAGCTGGTCTGGCGAAACTGCTCGGCGATCTGGCGTGCAAAGGCATTGAGGGGAACGCTTTCGCTGGCCGGCGGCGCCTCGCTGTCGCGCACGGCGGCGGATTCCTGCCGGATCTTCTGGCGGATGGCCTCGAGATCGAATTCGTCAGACTTCTGGATTTGGTTCATCGCGTCCACCCGGTCCCTGCGGCATTGCCGGACTGCCTGAAGCCCGAAGGCGCGGCATTGCGCTTTCGAGCAGCATCTTGGGTTCGATCGATAGCAAAAAGGCCCTAAGAAACGCTTACGGCAGGTTGTCCCGCTTCAGGACAGGCCGGGAGAATCGAGGATATCGCGGTAGAGATCGAGCATGTCCCGCGCCATGATGCTGGCGGAAAACCGGCTGCGGAAATCATCCGCCCGCGGCATGACCCGCGCTTGCCATCCGGGATCGCCAAGTGAAGCGGCCATGATGCGCGAAAGATCGGCGGCGTCGCCGGGAATGGCAAGGGCTTCACTATCCGTACCCAGCACTTCGGGAATGCCGCCGACGCGCGAGGCGATCACCGCGCGCCCGGCGGCCAGCGCTTCCAGCACGGTATAGGGCATGGCCTCGGCCCGCGAGGGCACGACGACGCGCGGCGACAGCGCAAAACCCTGCCGGGTCGGCATGGCCGGCATCAGGGCGATGCGTTCCGAAAGGCCGAGATCGGCGATCATCCGTGCATAGCGGTCGCGATCCGGCCCGTCGCCGATGATTTTCGCACGCAGGGGATGTCCGACCAAAGCCTCTGCGCGGGCGAAGGCGTCGATGAAGACATCCGGCCCCTTCAGGTCGCGCAACATGCCGATATAGAGATAGTCCGCCGCATCGGGCGCCAGCGGCACCGGTTCGAACTCGTCGTCGCCGATGCCGTTATAGATGCGCCGCGCCAGCCGGATGGGTTTTCCGACCTTGCGCTCATAGGTCCGCCGCTCGTCATCGCAGACGAAGACGAGCGCATCGCCGAAACGTTCCTGCAGCCGTTCGAGCCGCAGCACGGCCTGGCCGGTCAGCGAGCGCGGCTCGAAATGCATGCTGCCGCCATGCGGCGAGTAGAGGCGGGCTACGCAATACCTGTTCACCCGCAGGGCTGAGCCGATGATGCGGGCCAGAACGCCACCCTTGGCGCCATGACCGTGCAGGACATCAGGCTGCAATGCCTTGATCTGTTTGTAGCTCGTCCACAGCGCCCCAAAATCCATCGGAGAGACCGATCGCCGGATCGGGAGGCGGATGAGGCCGAGGGCGAGATGCGGTCTTATCTGCTCGAACAGCCGCTCCTCATGCTCCCCGCCCGTCGAACTGTCGCAGAGAATGCCGACCTGATGGCCGGCGCCCGCATGCTGTTCGGCGAGATCGCGCACATGCCTGAAGATGCCGCCGACCGGCGAGCGAAAGCAGTGGATGATGCGCAGGGGGCGTTGGGGAGGAGGCATGGACCGTCAGAAGAACCGCTCTCTGACATAGATGGTGTCGCCAGCCATGACGGGATCGGAAATCGATACCCGGCCGGTCAGAATCTCCCCGTTGATGCGCCGCGTGATATCGGCATTGCCCTGATAGGCGCGCGGGCTGTAGCCGCCGGCGACCGCGATGGCGTTCTGCACCGTCATGCCCGGCACATAGGAATATTGTCCGGCCTGCCCGACCTCGCCCATGACGAAGACCGAGCGATAGCGATCGACCTCGACGCTGACATCGGGATCGCGCAGGTAGCCGCCGCGCAATTTTTGCGCGATCAGGGCTTCGAGCTGCTGCAGCGTGCGGCCGCGCGCAGGCACCTGGCCGATCAGCGGAAAGGCGATGTAGCCGGCTTGGTCGACCGTATAGGAATTCGTCAGTCCCTCCTGCTCGAAGACGGTGATGCGCAGGCGGTCGCCGGCATCGAGCGTATAGGGCTGGATGGTCGCCTCGTGGAAGGCCTTGGGCGCCGGCTTGTAGGTCGAGCAGCCGGGCAGGATCGCCGTCGCCGCGGCAAAGGCCAACGCCAGGACATGTCTTGATGTCGCCAAGGACATTCGTTTGGTGCTCCAAACCGTGTGTTCGTTGCCTCCGTTATCGATCCATTAAGGTTAATGTCCGGTAAATGATGACGAAATTTTCAGGCATGAAGGTGCGTGCAACGCGCGGTTTCCGTCTTAACGGTTGAGTTACCATGTCCGTTTACGATCCCGGCATCTCATAGTTTGGAGTACGCCATGTCGGGCGCAAATCATCAGCAGGATGTCGATATCGATCTCGGCCAGCTTTTCCGGGCGATCTGGAAAAGGAAGGGCGGGGTTCTCGCCATCACCGTCGCCGCCGCAATCCTGGCCTATGGCGGCGCGCGGCTGATTTCGCCGACCTATCGCAGCGAAAGCCGCATCCTCATCGAACAGCGCACGCCGACCTATAACAGCGGCAAGGGCGACCAGGGCGCGCCCGGCGAAAGCCAGCCGCTGCTCGACGACCTCAACATCGCCAGCCAGGTGCAGGTGCTGCAATCCGTCGACCTGATCAAGCAGGTGGCCCGCGACCTGAAGCTCTACGAGCGCGAGGAATTCGACCCGACCGTCAAGCCGTCGGCCATCTCCGACGTCATGGTGCTGCTCGGCCTCAAGAGCAATCCGCTGGATCTCGCTCCCGAGGAGCGGGTCATCAAGGAATTCACCGACCGGCTGACCGTCTACCAGGCGGAGAAGTCGCGCGTCATCGGCATACAGTTCTCGTCGAAGGATCCGAAGCTCGCCGCCGCCGTGCCGAACGAGATGGTGCGCGTTTATCTATCGTTGCAAAGCGGCGCCAAGCTCGACACCAATTCCGAGGCCGCCCGCTGGCTGGAGCCGGAAATCGCCAACCTGCGCGAAAAGGTGCGCGAGGCGGAAAAGAAGGTTGCCGATTACCGCGCCTCGGCCGATCTGCTTCAGACCGGCGATGCGACCACCGGCGGCACCTTCGTCAGCCGCCAGCTCGCCGATATCTCCACCGAGCTGACCCGCGTACGCGGCGAGAAGGCGACGGCGGAGGCACGCGCTGAAAACGTTCGCGCCGCCTTGCAGGACGGCCGTTCGCTCGACACGCTGACCGATGTCGCCGGCGCGCAAATCATCCAGCGCCTCAAGGAAACGCAGTCGCAGCTTCAGGCGCAGATTTCCGATCTCTCGACTTCGCTGCTCGACGGCCATCCGCGCATCAAGGGCCTGCGCGCACAGCTGGCGGATGTGCGCGCCCAGATCGAGCGCGAGGGCCAGAAGGTCATTTCCGGCTTCACCAACGATGCCAAGGTCGCGCAGATGCGTGAGCGCCAGCTTCTCGGCCAGCTCAATGCCCTGAAGGCCGATTCGGCCCGTGCCGGCAACGATACGGTGGAGCTGAATGCCTTGGAGCGCGAAGCGGCCGCCCAGCGGCAATTGCTCGAAACCTATCTCGCCCGCTACCGCGAGGCCTCCTCGCGCATCGACAAGAATGCGACGCCGGCCGATGCCCGCATCATCTCTCGCGCCGTCGATCCGCAGGAGCCCTATTTCCCGAAGGTGCTGCCGATCGTCATCGTCGCAGCGCTCGCTGGTTTCGTGCTCTCCTCCGTTGTCATCATGCTGATGGAACTGTTCAGCGGTCGCGCCCTGAAGCCGGTCGGCCCGGCTGTGCCGGCGGTTGTCGCAGCACCCATCGTCGCGAAGCGCCCTGACGAGGAGGTGAAGGATGCGCCCGTCAGCCTTCTTGCCGACCAGCCGGAGGAACTCCCGGCGGCTGTCGCCCAACCGGTGGATGCGCAGCCGGAAGAGGACGAGTTTTCCGTCGCCTCGGTCGCCGCCCTCTTGGCGGCGCGCCCAGGCAAGATCGTCATCAGCCTGTCGCCGGATGGCGACGCCGGCTCGGCGATGACGGTGGCGCTCGCCCGGCAGCTCGGTGAAAACGGCCTGCACACCGTGCTGCTCGATCTCACCGGCTCCGGTTGCCCGAGCCGCCTGATGGCATCAGTCCCGAAACTGCCGGGCATCACCGACCTGCTGCAAGGCAAGGCCGCTTTCGCCCAGACCATCCATTCCGACCGGGATTCGACGGCGCATGTCATCCCGCAGGGCAATGCCGATTTCATCGGCGCCATGCGCGCTTCAGAACGCCTTTCGATGATCGTCGATGCCCTGGCCGAGGTTTACGATCGTGTCGTCGTCGAATGCGGACCGGCGCCCGCCCATGCCATCGAGCGGGTATCGCGCAATCGCGAGGCGCATATCGTCCTGTCGATGCCGAAGCCGGAGGAGCGCAAGCTGGCCAAGGCGCTTGGCGAACTCTCCAAGGCCGGTTACGCGAATCCGATCCTGCTCTCGGACCCCGATCATCCTTCGCTCGCGGCGTCGCGCGCCGCCTGATCCTTATCGCCACCGTTTGAAACACGAGCGCGCAAGCGCTGGACGAGACCGTAGAACTGGGCATTGCCCTTGATCGCCGCCTTGGTGCGCGTCACCCCGCGCTGCGCGAGGGCGGCGAGGCGGCCGAGCGCGGTGACCGGCAGCAGCACGTCGTAATGCACGGTTTCCTGCGTACACCAGCAGCGCTTGTAGGCCTGGTCGCCGATGCCGAAATCGAACAGTTCGGCCCCCTCGGCGCAGGCGCGCTCGATCATGTGCCAGAACAGCAGTTCGCCGGGGCTGGCATCCGCCATCACCGATTCGTCGATCGAGCCGAACTGGCAGATCACATGCCGTCCCTTGCGCGACAGTCCGGCGATCGCCGCGATATGTCCCTCATGCTCGCCCTTCAGCCTCAGGGCATGCAGTTCGAGCGGCACATTTTGTCCATCGCTGCCCGAATCGAGCAGCCTGTGGAAAAAGCTCTGGGTCTCCGACGCATGAAAGACATTCGGCAGGCCGAGCGCCTTGAAGCGAACAGCCTTCTGCTCGAAGAATTTTTCCATGAGCGCGTGTTTTTCGGCCGTCTCGCGGGCGATGACATGCTGATAGCCGCCGGTCGCCTCCAGCCGCCGCGTCTGCTGGCGGAATTTCTTGCGCCTCCGCTTTGCGTTGAGCTGCTGCAGCGTCTCCTCGAAGCTGGGCGACAAGGGAAGCTGGAAGGCATGGTTCTGGTTTTCGACCGCGGGCAGGGCGGCGAGCGCGGTGCCCGCGCCACGCCACTGCGCGGGAATGTTGCGCAGCGCGATGAGATCGGCACGGTCCCTGAGCGCTTCGGCGATGCGCCCCGCGAGCGCCTGCGCATCGTCCGGGGTCAGGCTGTCGCGGAAGGCGGGAGCAAACAGTCCTGTGTTGAGATTACTGAACCGTCCGGCGATGAACTGCGCCACGCGCGCCATATTGTGGCGGACGATTTCCAGCGGCAGGATGAAGACCGTCTGCCCGCCCTGCCGGCCGCGCAGGATGGCGAGCGGCACATCATGGGTCTTCACCCAGGCGCGGCACCACGCGTAACCTTGATGCAGGGAGTTCAATTCCTCGCGCTCCAACGCCGCCCAGTCGGCCTTGAGCGGCTCCATGCTGTCAAAGACCTCGATGACCAGATCGGCCTGCGCCGCTGGCGAAAACAGCGAAGAAACGGGTTCGGCCTGCACGGTGACATTCCCTGACGTGACGAGCGGGGTTCGGCCGGCAGTTTAGGATGTAGCCACGCAGATTGGGTTACACGCGCCGTGGCGGGGCCAAAATTCCGTCTGCTTGGGTTAGCGGCCGGTTAAGATTTCTTTTTCGGCCCGGCCATCCACTTGATCAGCACCATCGCCGGCAGGATCCACAACAGGCCGGTAAAGGTGAAGTAGAGCAGGTGCACCCACCAGGGCGACGCGCCGAGCGTCAGCGTCGCGATGGTGGTCGCCAGGAAGGCGTAGACCAGAACGATGATGATCAGCAGAACAGTGCCGATGAAACTGCGCAGGCGAGCGGGCATGGTCGATCCCTTGTCTCTTTGGGGGCAGGGCAGGCAGCCCTTTTCAGGCCGCGACCGCATGCCGCAAACGTTTGGGCCTTGTTTTGCATGGGCGGGTGAGGCAAATCAACCGCCAGAAACGAGGAAGATCATGGCAGCGTATCAGACCTTGCGGGAAAGCCCCGTTCTCGACGCCCGAACCCGGCAGGATCGCGACCGGCTCGCCGTTCGTATCTGGCTGGGCGTGGTGCTCGTCGTTCTCTTCTGTCTCGTCATCGTCGGCGGCGCCACGCGGTTGACCGATTCCGGCCTGTCGATCACCGAGTGGAAGCCGATCCACGGCGTCATCCCGCCGCTGACGGCCACGGAATGGGAGGAGGAATTCCAGCTCTACCAGCGTATTCCGCAATACGAGCAACTCAACAAGGGCATGACCGTCGACGAATTCAAGACGATCTTCTGGTGGGAGTGGTCGCACCGGCTGCTGGCGCGCAGCGTCGGCGTCATCTTTGGCCTGCCGCTGCTGTTCTTCTGGGTGACCGGCCGCATCGAGCGCCGCCTGCGCTGGCCGCTGCTCGGCATTCTGGCGCTCGGCGGTTTCCAGGGTTTTATCGGCTGGTGGATGGTGTCGTCCGGGTTGGCAGTGCGAACCGATGTCAGCCAGTATCGGCTGGCGGCGCACCTGATCACCGCCTGTCTGATCTTTGCGAGTTGCATGTGGATCCTGCGCGGCCTGTCGCCGCACTCCCATGACCGGGCACCGACCGACCGCTCGAAGAAAATGGCCATCATCATCGCCTGCTTCGCGCTGTTCCAGATTTATCTGGGCGCGCTGGTCGCCGGCCTCGATGCCGGCTTTGCCTACAACACCTGGCCGCTGATGGATGGTTCGTGGATTCCCGGCGACCTGTTGATCCAGAAGCCTTTGATCGTCAACTTCTTTGAAAACCCGAAGACGGTGCAATATATCCACCGCCTCGGCGCCTATGTGCTGTTTGCGCTGGTGCTGATGCATATGATCGCCTCGCTGCGCGCCGCACCCAACACCACCCATGCCCGCCGCTCGGTGGTGCTGTTCGCGCTGGTGACCCTGCAGGCCGCCATCGGCATCACCACGCTGGTGCTTCAGGTGCCGCTGCACTGGGCGCTGCTGCATCAGGGCGGCGCGCTGGTCGTGCTCGGCTTCGCCGTCGCCCATTGGCGCGGCTTCGTCGGGGAATATCCGCGCGGGTAAGAATGGGGGGCGCGGACATCACGCCTGCGCCAGCACCGCCTTGACGGCGGTTACGACGGCTAGTTCATTGTCTCGCTCCTGCGGATTGCCATCCTCCTCATGCCATGCGGCCGACAGGCAGCCATAGGCGAAGGCGTAGCGGAGGATGGTCCTGACGTCACGCTTCAACGCTTCGGAAAAGACGGCGGCCATGGCAGCGATGCGTTCTTCGCTGCGGGTCAGGTCGAAGCGATCCAACGGATTGGAAAACATGTTGGCGACATCCAGCGCCGCATCGCCGATCAGCCCGATGGGGTCGATGATCAGCCAGCCGCGTGGGCCATGCATGATGTTTTCGTGATGCAGATCTCCATGCAGCGGCTTGATGTCACGCTGGTCGGCAATCAGCCTGCCCGCCAGTTCCGCAGCCTCGGTGAACGGGCTTTCGATACCATCGCGGCGATCCTGCCCCGCCTTGGCGAATAGACTGGCGAAATAGCGGTCTAGGGGCTGCAGGCTGGCCGGCGAAGCGGTGCCCGAGGCGCTGTGATAGGCAAGCAACACCTCGGCGGCGATGCCAGTGGCATCCGCATCGCCATGGGTTTTCAGCCGGTCGCGGAGCGTCACCGCGCCGGCGTGTTCCATCAGCAGCATGGTTTCGGATCGCGCGATCAGCCGCACGCAACCGATGCCGTCGCGCCACGCCATGAAATCGGCGCCGCGCAGACTGTCGATCAGCGCTTTCGGTGTGAGAAGCTTGACGACAGCGGGCTCGCTGCCGGCCCGGATTACCTCGAAAACTGTGCCGGCGGGGGTATCGGCAATCTCCACGGCGCTTACGATGCGCCATCCGGCCGGGAATGAGACCTTCATCAGGCCGACAGCATCAGATCCATGTTCTGCACCGCCGCCCCCGAAGCGCCCTTGCCGAGATTATCGAGCAGGGCGACAAGGTTGACCTGCGCGCCGCCGGGCGTGCCGAAGACGAACAGCTTCATCGTGTCCTTGCCCGCCAGTTCCGTGGCGTCAATGCGTGGCAGGGCAGCACTTTCGGCGAGCGGCACGACGGTGACGATGTCCTGGCCGGCATAATGCGCCGTCAGCGCCGCATGGATCGATTCGAGCGAGGCGTCGCCGGAGAGGTCTTCGAGGAACAGCGGCACCTGCACGATCATGCCTTGGGCGAAATTGCCGACCGAGGGCGAGAAGATCGGCGCGCGGCTGAGCAGGCCATGCGTCGTCATCTCGAGCACATGCTTGTGCTTGAGCGTCAGACCGTAGAGGAAATGCGGGGCGGTGATCGCTTCCGGGTGGTTGGGGTCTTCCATCTGCGCGATCATCTGCTTGCCGCCGCCGGTATAGCCGGAGACCGCATTGACGCTGACCGGATAAGTGTCCGGCAGGATGCCGGCGGCGCGCAGCGGCCGCAGGAGGCCGATGGCGCCGGTCGGGTAGCAGCCGGGATTGGCGACATGCCGCGCGCCGCGAATTTTGTCCGCCTGCGCCTTGTCCATTTCGGCAAAGCCGTAGACCCAGTCCGGCGCGACGCGGAAGGCGGTGGAGGTGTCGATCACTCGCACCTTGTTGTTGCCGGAGAGCATCTCGACGGCCTGTTTCGACGCATCGTCGGGCAGGCAGAGGATGGCGATATCGGCGCCGTTGAGCAGGTCCTCGCGCATGGCGGCGTTGCGCCGTTCGGCTTCCGGAATGGACAGAAGCTCGACGTCGCGGCGGCCGGCCATGCGGGTGCGGATTTGCAGGCCGGTGGTTCCGTGTTCGCCGTCGATGAAGATCCTGGGGGCCATGTCGTTCTGCCTTTTCAATGCCTTGGGATGGTTGTCCGACTCAGTTTAGCATGAAGATGATTCAGTTTCTCAACGGCGTTTCGCGAGCGCCTCGGCGCGCAGGCCGAGCATGTACATCGCAACCGTCGCGCCGGCGATGGCGGTGATGTCGGCATGGTCGTAGGCCGGGGCCACTTCGACCACATCGGCGCCACGGATATCCAGCGCCTGCAGCCGCTGCAATACAGAGAGAATTTTCGAGCTCGACGGCCCGCCGGCGACCGGCGTGCCGGTGCCGGGCGCAAAGGCCGGGTCCAGGCAATCGATGTCGAAGGTGAGGTAGGCGGGCGCGCCCTGCGTATGTTCAATAATCGTCTCGGCAATCGCCGCCGCCGACATGTCCTCGACCTCATGGCCATAGACGATGCGCACGCCGCAATCGTCCGGCGCATGGGTGCGGATGCCGACCTGAATCGATTTCGCAGGGTCGATGATGCCGTCGCGCACGGCGCGGCCGACGAAGGAGCCATGGTCGATGCGCTTGCCGTCGTCGAACCAGGTGTCCTGATGGGCGTCGAACTGCACCATGGCCAGCGGCCCGTGCTTGGCGGCATGGGCTTTCAGGAGCGGCCAGGTGATGAAATGGTCGCCGCCAAGCGTCAGCAGGAAATCGGTCGCCGACAGCAGCTTGGTGGCTTCCTTCTCGATGGCCGAAGGCGTCTTCCAGTGATTGCCGTAGTCGAGCAGGCAGTCGCCGTAATCGACCACCGCCATCTCGGCGAAGAGATCGCGGCCGAAGGGGTATTGCGGATCGTTGTCGAAGATGGCGGAGGCGCGCCGGATCGCCTGCGGTCCGAAACGGGCGCCGGGGCGATTGGAGGTGGCGGCATCGAAGGGAATGCCCCAGACGACCGCATCCGTGCCCTTCACCTGCTTGGTGTATTTGCGGCGCATGAAGGACAGCGTGCCGGCATAGGTCGGGTCGGTCGCCGCCGAGGTCAGGGTTTTCGCGGTGAATGCATGGTCGATCGTCTTGGCCATTTTGCTTCTCGTTGTGCTCCGCAAGGGGTCGGGCACTGTGTTATGCGAGCGCCGGACGGCTTTCAAGACGCGGGCGCAAAAGAAAAAGGCGGAGCCGAAGCCCCGCCTTTTCCATGAACCAAATCGGAAGACGCGATCAGCGCTTCGAGAACTGGAACGAACGACGGGCCTTGGCCTTGCCGTACTTCTTGCGTTCGACGACGCGGCTATCGCGGGTCAGGAAGCCGCCCTTCTTCAGGACCGAGCGCAGGCCCGGTTCGAAGTAGGTGAGGGCCTTGGAGATGCCGTGACGAACGGCACCGGCCTGACCGGAAAGACCGCCACCGGCAACGGTGGCGACGATGTCGAACTGGCCGTCACGGGCAGCGGCGACGACCGGCTGGCGCAGGATCATCTGCAGAACCGGACGGGCGAAGTAGTGACCGAATTCCTTGCCGTTGATCGTGATCTTGCCGGAGCCCGGCTTGACCCAGACGCGGGCAACGGCGTTCTTGCGCTTGCCGGTTGCGTAGGAACGGCCCTGTGCGTCGACCTTGCGGACATGCGTCGGGGCAGCGTCCTGAGCCGGAGCGAGGTCCTTCAGGGAAGAAAGATCGGCCATGATCAGGCGCTCCTTACATTCTTGCTGTTCAGCTTGGCGACGTCGAGGACGGTCGGCTGCTGCGCTTCATGGGGATGGTTCGAGCCGGCGTAGACGCGCAGGTTCTTCATCTGGCGACGGCCCAGCGGACCACGCGGGATCATGCGCTCGACGGCCTTCTCGAGGACGCGCTCCGGGAAGCGGCCTTCGATGATCTGGCGAGCCGTGCGCTCCTTGATGCCACCCGGATAGCCGGTGTGCCAGTAGTAGGTCTTGTCGGAATACTTCTTGCCGGTGAGGGCGACCTTCTCCGCGTTGATGACGATGACGTTGTCGCCGTCGTCGACGTGGGGGGTGTAGGTTGCCTTATGCTTGCCGCGCAGGCGCATGGCGATGAGGGAGGCGAGACGGCCAACGACGAGCCCTTCGGCGTCGATGATGACCCACTTCTTCTCCACCTCTGCGGGCTTCTGAACGAAAGTTGCCATTTTCGGTTACTCTCTTGTTGGACCCCGGCGCTGGTGGCGCGGAGCGTTTCTTGTTGCTTGATTTTTTGGATGGAAGAACCGGTCCAAAGCGCATGCCGCGTGGCCACGAAGGCCGATGTTTCATGCTGGCGTGGCTTATACGGGAGCGGCCCGATGCGGTCAAGGTGACGGCTTTTCATCGTCACAAAAAGAAACCTTTGAAATCAAAGGCTTAATAATGTGGTATCATATTACCACATATTGACGCTTGCATTCGGTGACGTCGGGGATCGAAAAACATCAGGAAAAGGCGTTTTTGGCGGCAGGCCGGCTTGCCGGGTTTTCCCATGGGTTTAAATTCTCCTGTACGGATCAGCAGGAGGATGCCATGGCGGAAGTTGTCTCATTCAGGAAAGACGGCGTGGAAGATGCGCCGGCGCTGGTGACCGCCGATCGTGCCGAGGGCATCCTGCGGCTGACGCTGACCAATCCGCCGGCCAATGCGCTGTCAATCGCCATGATGGATGCGCTCGCGGCGGAACTCGACAAAGCGAGAAAAGACCGCGCGGTCAAGGTGGTGGTCATCGCCGCCGCCGGAAAGGTGTTTTCCGCCGGCCACGATCTCAAGGAACTGACGGCGCACCGCCAGGACGAGGATCGCGGCCGCGCCTTCTTCGAAAAGACCATGCGCCAATGCGCCGACCTGATGCTGCAGATCATGAAGCTGCCGCAGCCGGTGATCGCAGAGATCGATGGGCTGGCGACGGCGGCGGGCTGCCAGCTCGTCGCCTCCTGTGACCTGGCGATCTGCACCGATACCGCGACCTTCTGCACGCCGGGCGTCAATATCGGCCTGTTCTGCTCGACGCCGGTGGTCGCCGTCTCGCGCGCCGCCCACCGCAAGCAGGCGATGGAAATGCTGCTGACCGGTGAAACCATCGACGCCTCCACCGCCAAGGACTTCGGTCTCGTCAACCGCATCGTACCCAAGCAATATCTGGCGCAGGTGGTGAGCAAATATGCTTCCGTCATCGCCTCGAAATCGCCGCAGGCGCTGAAGATCGGCAAGGAGGCGTTTTATCGCCAACTCGATATGCCGGTGGAGGAAGCCTACGACTTCGCCGCCGCGACCATGGTCGAGAACATGCTGGCCCGCGATGCCGAGGAGGGCATCGGCGCTTTCCTAGGCAAGCGCCATCCGCAATGGGAAGAATGATCAGGCGAGCCGGAGTACCAGCACGCCGAGGGCGATGATCGCGCCGCCGGCGTAGCGCCAGAGGCTCGCCTTCTCCTTCAGGAAGACCACGGAGATGACGATGGCGAAGAGGATCGCGGTCTCGCGCAGCGCCGCGACGGTGGCGACCGGCGCTTTCGTCATCGCCCAGAGCGCCAGCCCGTAGGAGGTGGTCGAGCCTGCACCGCCGAGCAGGCCGCGCGGCCAGTGGCGGCGGACATAGGAGGCCACCTGCGCCTTGCCGCGCTTATAGATCGCGAAGGCGAACAGCAGCACCGGCGGCGGCAGCGACATCCACAGCGTATAGGAAATGGCATTGCCCGAGAGCCGCGCCCCGACCCCGTCAACGAAGGTATAAGCGGCGATGACCCCGGCATTGGCGAGCGCGGCGAGAACGGCGTTGCGGTTTCCATGCCGCGCCTCGAAGGCCAGCGTCATGATGCCGGCCGAGATGGTGGTGACGCCGAGCATCGCCGTGCGGCTCAGATGCTCGCCGAGGACGAAGCCGCTGGTCATGGCGACGATCAAGGGCGCCACACCGCGCATCAACGGATAGACCAGCCCGATATCGCCGATGCGATAGGCAATGGCGACGAGCTGGAAATAGGCGAATTGCAGAACGGTCGAGGCCAGTAGATAGGGCAGCGACTCGACATGCGGAAACGGCACGAAGGGCAGGAAGGGTATGCAGCACAACCCGCCGCCGGCCGAGATCATCGCCGCGCCGATCAGCTTGTCGTCGCCGGCCTTGACGATGGCATTCCAGGTGGCGTGCAGCAGGGCGCCAAGCAGGACGAGGAGGATGATTTCGGGGGACACGGGAGATATTATCCGAAGGAAGCGGAAGACCGCCCAACTTCTGGGCCAGCGCGCAGGCGAAAACAAGATGCTTTGTGGCATCCATCCGCAAAATCGGCAGTGTCATCCCTCAGGATCGGTCGACCTTTTTCCTTGTCCCTCGATCAGGGCCGCAGCCACCAGTCGTCGTCCGTGGCCGGCGCGCAGGCGAGGATCGGGCAGCGAGCGGCGTCGGAGGTGGTTATGAAGCGTGTCTCGGCATATTCATGATTGCCGCATTCGGCGCTGCTGCGTACCGCCCGCTCGAAGAGCGTCATGCCGCGCACTTTCTGCGAGGGATAACGCAGGATGACCGCGCCTTCGGCGCGTGCCGCGGCATTGGCGGCGGCGCAGGTCATCGACGGCGCATTGTACCGGGAGATGGCCTGGGCTTCACCGGCGCCAGCGAAGAGGAGAAGGCCGAGCATGGCAGCCTGAACTGATCGTTGCATGATTGCGTTCCTTTCTTGCGCCCCTGCGCCCGCCTGCTAACGTGTGGCGAGGAGAGGCGCTTGCTTGACGCATTGTGCGAGGAAAGGTTTCATGAGTCACGATCACTATGACGCGAGTTTCATTCGCGATATCCTGGGCACGGTGAAGACCATCGCTCTTCTTGGCGCCTCCCCGAAGCCGGAGCGGCCGAGCCATGGCGTCATGGGTTTCCTGCTGCGCAAGGGCTACCGCGTGATCCCGGTCAATCCCGGCCTGGCCGGCAAGCAGATCCACGGCCAGACGGTGGTGGCGACGCTCGCCGATATCGCCGAGCCCGTCGATATGATCGACGTCTTCCGCGCCCCCGAATATCTGGAGCAGGTGGTGGATGAGGCGCTGGCGCTCGACCCGTTGCCGAAGGTCATCTGGGGCCAACTCGGCGTGCGCGACGATCACGCGGCGGAACGGGCGGAAGCCGCCGGCATCCGCGTCGTCATGGACCGCTGCCCGGCCATCGAATATCCGCGCGTGATGGCGTGATGGTTGTTCCGGCAGGAGGGCCGTAAAACAAGCAGATAGGGCGTTTTCGTGAGTCAGGGAAAAGCGGAAACTCTCGTCGGTTTGCCAAACTTCGCGGGTTAACATCGCCTTCGAAATGAGTATGATCCGCCCGACATTTCAAACGGGAGGGATCTTCATGCCCAAGGACAATCCGGGTTTCGATACGCTGGCCATTCATGCCGGAGCGCAGCCGGACCCGACGACCGGCGCGCGCGCAACGCCGATCTACCAGACGACATCCTTCGTCTTCAACGATGCCGATCATGCGGCCGCCCTGTTCGGTCTGCAGCAGTTCGGCAATATCTACACGCGCATCATGAACCCGACGCAAGCGGTTCTGGAAGAGCGTGTGGCGGCGCTCGAAGGCGGCACGGCGGCGCTTGCCGTCTCCTCCGGCCATGCCGCGCAGCTTCTCGTCTTCCACACCATCATGCAGCCGGGTGACAATTTCGTCGCCGCGCGTCGTCTTTACGGCGGCTCGATCAACCAGTTCGGCCATGCCTTCAAGAATTTCGGCTGGCAGGTGCGCTGGGCTGATCCGGCCGATCCGCAGCGCTTCGAAAGCCAGATCGACGACCGCACCCGTGGCATCTTCATCGAGAGCCTCGCCAATCCCGGCGGCACCTTCGTCGATATCGCCGCGATTGCCGCGGTCGCGCACAAGCATGGCCTGCCGCTGATCGTCGACAACACCATGGCGACGCCCTACCTGGTGCGTCCGCTGGAACATGGCGCCGACATCGTCGTGCATTCGCTGACCAAGTTCATGGGCGGCCACGGCAATTCCATGGGCGGCGTCATCGTCGACGGCGGCACCTTCGACTGGTCGAAATCCGGCAATTATCCGATGCTGTCGCAGCCGCGCCCGGAATATGCCGGCATGGTGCTGCATTCCACCTTCGGCAATTTCGCCTTCGCCATCGCCTGCCGCGTGCTGGGCCTGCGTGATTTCGGCCCGGCGATCTCGCCGTTCAACGCCTTCATGCTGCTGACCGGCATCGAGACGCTGCCGCTTCGCATGCAGCGTCACTGCGACAATGCGCTGGCCGTCGCCAAGTGGCTGAAGGGCCATGACAAGGTGTCCTGGGTCAATTACGCCGGCCTCGAAAGCGATCCGAACCACGCCCTGCAGCAGCGTTATTCGCCGAAGGGCGCCGGCGCGGTCTTCACCTTCGGCCTCAAGGGCGGCTACGATTCGGGCAAGGCCTTCGTCGAAGGCCTCGAGCTTTTCTCGCATCTCGCCAATATCGGCGACACGCGTTCTCTGGTCATCCATCCGGCCTCCACCACTCACCGCCAGTTGACCGAGGACCAGCAGGTCGCGGCCGGCGCCGGACCCGACGTCGTGCGGCTCTCGGTCGGTATCGAGGATGTCGCCGACATCATCGCCGATCTCGAACAGGCACTGGCGAAAGCCTGACGCATTTTTCCACGGGCGGCCCAAGGGGTCGCCCGTTTTCCTTCGGAGCAGACCATGTCCACATTCCTGACCTTCGACACCGCCGGCATCGAGCCGGAGGCCGGCGAACCGGCGGCCGACCGGCTGATTTCCGGGAGCCCGAAATTCCGCACCTGGAACCTCGATGAGGCCGAAGGCGGCGTTTATGCCGGCATCTGGGAAGCGACCCCCGGCAAGTGGCACGTTTCCTATGACGAGTGGGAATATTTCCACATCCTCGAGGGCCACTCCATCCTCACGGAAGAGGGCGGCGAGCCGATTCACCTAAGGGCAGGCGACCGGCTGGTCGTGAAGCCCGGTTTCAACGGAAGCTGGGAAGTCGTTGAAACGACTCGCAAGGATTATGTGATCCGGCTCTGAAGCATGATGCGCAAAACTGTGCAGCGTTTTGCGCATCATACAAAACCCAAAGATCACCAGCTCAGATCCAGCCGGTCCAATCCGTGGAAGTGATAGACGTCCTTCACGACCGGCTGTCCTGCAAGTTTCAGGCCCGGCAGGCGTTCGAACAGGATCGGCAGGGCGATGTTCAGCTCCAGCCGCGCCAGCGGCGCGCCGATGCAGAAATGGATGCCGGCGCCGAAGGACAGGTTCGGTCCCTCGTTGCGCTCCGGTTTGAATGCCAGAGGATCGGAGAATTTTTTCGGATCGAGATTGGCGGCGGCGAGAATGAGTCCCACCTTGTCGCCACGCTGGAACGGAATGCCGTCGACCTCGACACTTTCAAGCGCATAGCGCTCGAAGATATGCACGGGCGCGCCGATGCGCAGACATTCCTCCACCGTGCGCTCGGTCGCCGTCGCATCGCCGAACAATGTCTTTGGCGATAGTCCGCTGTCGAGGATGGTCTTTACCGAATTGCCGATCTGATGCACCGTCGCCTCGTGGCCGGCGTTGAGCAGCACGATGGCCGTGGAGATCAGTTCCTCCTCGGTGAGGTACTGGCCCTTGTGTTCGGTGTGGATCATGTGGCTGAGCAGGTCGTCGCGCGGGCTTGCGCGCCGTTCGGCGATCATGCCGCGCAGATAATCGGAAAATTCCTCCGCCGCCTGGTCCGCGGCATGTTCGTCGGCTTCCGTACGGGCGAACATATACATGCGCACATAGGCATGCGACCATTTCAGGAGTTGCGGGCCCATCTCCTCGGGAATGCCGATCATCCGCGCGATCATGGTGACCGGGATGACGTCGGCATAGCTGGACAACAGCTCGGTCTCGCCATCCCTTTCGAAACGGTCGATCAGCTGGTGGGAGAGGGCGGCGATTTCCGGCTTCATCTTCTCGACATGGCGCGAGACGAAGGCGCGATTGACCATCGTGCGCAGCCGCGTGTGCTCCGGCGGCTCCAGTTCCAGCAGCGACCAGGCCTCGGCCGCGTCGAAATGCCGGGTATGCGGCAGCGGCGCCGGAATCCCCAGTTCCTCGCGCGTGGCGATATGCAGGATCTGCCGGCCGAATCGCCGGTCGCGCAACAGGGCGTTCACATGATCGTAACCGGTGAAATACCACTGCCGCTGCTCTTTCCAATAGAAGGTCGGCGCCATGGCGTGCAGCGCCGCATAGACCTGGTTCGGGTCGCGGTAGAAGGCGGGGTCGCGCACATCGAGGGAAACGTGACGGGCGTCGTGATCGACGGTAAGGAGCGAGGATGCAGTCATGATGATCGGCTTATCCTGTTTCAGCCGCGCTTGAAAGTCCTGTCGGCGGGGCAATTCCCCGACATATGCAGGCTGCGCAGCTGCCGCACGCAGGCATCGATATCGGCAGTCCCTTCCTCATCGTCTTGCGGCTCGGCCTCCTCGCCGGCGACGACCATGCGGTTGCGGCCGGCATGTTTGGCGGCATAGAGCGCCTTGTCGGCCATAGACAGCATCAGGTCTGCGCTGGCGGTCTCGGCTGCCATCACCTTGACGCCGGCGCTGACGGTGGCGCCGATTGTGTAAGGCGCGGCGAAGATGCGCTTCAGCGCCAGCTCCTGGCGCGCTCCCTCGGCGAAAGCGCGGGCGACGGCTGTGTTTTCCACCGGCAGGATGGCGGCGAATTCCTCCCCGCCGAGGCGGGCGAACGCCCCTTGCGACGCCATGCGCCGCGCGACGATGCGCGAGAACACCATAAGCGTCTGGTCGCCGGCCGCATGGCCGTAGCGGTCGTTGATCTGCTTGAAGTGGTCGAGGTCGAACAGCACGATGCCGATCGATCGCCCCTCGCGCATGGCTTGCGCGCGGATCGATTCGAATCGCTCGAAGAAGCCGCGCCGGTTGAGCACGCCGGTCAGCGAGTCGATCAGCGCCAGATCCTTCAGCCGTTTTTCCGATTCGTCCATCACCATCTTGCTGACGAACAGCACTTCCAGCACCAGGAAGGTTGCGGAGGTCGCCGCCGTCAGCGGCGTGCTGGCGATCTGCTGCAGCGTGTCGGCGGGAAAGATCGCCATCACCACCGCGCCGATGCAGGATGAAATCGCCTGCAGCAGAAAGATGACCGCCAGTTGGCGTCGCGTCGCAAGGCGCGCGAAGCCGGGCGACCAGAGGCAATGGGCGACGACCAGCGCGCCGATGCACGACCCGAAGTTGAAAGTCATCGCCCGGTAGCCCAGGTTTTCCCGCACGCCCGGAATGAACATGCAGCCGACCCAGAGCGTCGCCGGAAGCAGTCCCGCAGCCCGCAACGGCTTGCCGTCACGATGGCAGAGGCCGGCGACGGCGAAGGCGTAAGCGCTCAAAGCCACGCCGTTTGCGATCTCGATCGAGAGGAAATTCGGGATATGGCCGCGCAGCGAAACGAGCGCGACGCCGGCGCCATGGGCAAAGAGCCCCAGGCTCCAGAACAGGTAGGAACGGACCGCGCGCTTGTGGACCCAGGCGACCATCAGGATCGCGGCCAGCGTCAACGCCTCCGCCGACCAGAGAAGCAGGCCGGTCTTCACATCGATCAAGGCTTACCCCTTCTGGTTGAATATCCGGCGTTCAGCTAAGCAAGTACACCTTAAATTCCGGTTTCCACGACAGGCCGAAATTGTGGACGGGTGTTTCACACAGGGACAGATGCCGACAGGATCGGCACTTTCACACATCCTTCACCTTACGCGCGCGAAAAGCGGTGGGCGCGGGCGCCCATAACGTCGAATTAAGGGCCGTCCTGCCACAAGGGGCCGATAGCAGGCATGGAGGACAGCCAGAGGCCCGGGACGGCTGCGACGATAACGCCCATCGCGTCTTGAAGTCCGGGCCTGTGACACTCTATGTAAGGGTTGACACGAATTCAAAATGATTCCCTCAAGCCCACCGAGGCGGTCGGAATGAGCATGATGAAGGACAGAGATGACTAATCCAGTTGATACCGCCATGGCGTTGGTTCCGATGGTCGTTGAGCAGACCAATCGTGGCGAGCGGTCCTACGACATCTATTCGCGCCTGCTGAAGGAGCGTATCATTTTCCTAACCGGACCGGTGGAGGACCACATGGCGACGCTGGTCTGCGCCCAGCTCCTGTTCCTGGAAGCGGAAAATCCGAAGAAGGAAATCGCCCTCTACATCAATTCGCCGGGCGGTATCGTTACCGCCGGAATGGCGATCTACGACACGATGCAGTTCATCCGGCCTGCCGTCTCGACACTGTGCATCGGCCAGGCCGCGTCGATGGGCTCGCTGCTGCTCGCCGCCGGCCACAAGGACATGCGTTTCGCGACCCCGAACGCCCGCATCATGGTCCACCAGCCCTCCGGCGGCTTCCAGGGCCAGGCATCGGACATCGAGCGCCACGCCCGCGACATCCTCAAGATGAAGCGCCGCCTGAACGAAGTCTACGTCAAGCATACTGGCCGCACCCTCGAGGAAGTCGAGAAGACGCTGGACCGCGACCACTTCATGGACGCCGACGAGGCGCAGTCCTGGGGTGTGATCGACCGCGTCATGACCTCGCGCGTCGAGGTTGAAGGCGAAACGGCCTGATAATTGCAAGGCATGTCGTCTCTCCGCCACAGTTCTATCCCATTTGTGAACGATGGGTGGGTTTCCAAGGGCGGAGAGGGCTGTCAAAATAGCCATTAATGCTATGTTGAATTTTTATGACATAGCATCAGTCTCGGTGGGATTCGTGTTGTCGGGCCCTGGAACCGCTGGAAACGCGGACAAACTCCGGTAAAACGGCTTCCCTGTTGGCTTCGCCCGATGGGCATGTTCCCGTGGGGCCCAAGCGAAAAGAGTGGACCGCTTATCCGCAGGCTGGCGGATCGGCGGCGTGCTGGAAGGAAAGTGATATGAGCAAAGTCAGCGGCAACAACGGGGGGGATTCCAAGAACACCCTCTATTGTTCTTTCTGCGGCAAGAGCCAGCACGAAGTCCGGAAGTTGATCGCCGGGCCGACCGTTTTCATCTGCGATGAATGCGTCGAATTGTGCATGGACATCATCCGCGAGGAAAACAAGTCCTCGATGGTCAAGTCCCGCGACGGCGTTCCGACGCCCCAGGACATCATCAAGGTTCTCGACGAATACGTCATCGGCCAGCAGCAGGCCAAGCGCATTCTCTCCGTGGCCGTGCATAACCATTACAAGCGCCTGGCGCACGCCTCCAAGGGCGGCGACGTCGAGCTGGCGAAGTCGAACATCATGCTGGTCGGCCCGACCGGCTGCGGCAAGACCTATCTTGCCCAGACGTTGGCCCGCATCATCGACGTTCCCTTCACCATGGCCGACGCCACGACGCTGACCGAAGCCGGCTATGTCGGCGAGGACGTGGAAAACATCATCCTCAAGCTGCTCCAGGCCGCCGACTACAATGTCGAGCGCGCCCAGCGCGGCATCGTCTATATCGACGAAGTGGACAAGATTTCCCGCAAGTCGGACAACCCGTCGATCACCCGCGACGTGTCGGGCGAGGGCGTGCAGCAGGCGCTGCTGAAGATCATGGAAGGCACCGTCGCTTCCGTGCCGCCCCAGGGCGGTCGCAAGCATCCGCAGCAGGAATTCCTGCAGGTGGATACGACGAACATCCTGTTCATCTGCGGCGGCGCCTTTGCCGGCCTCGACAAGATCATCTCGGCGCGCGGCGAGAAGACCTCCATCGGTTTCGCCGCCACCGTCAAGGCGCCCGATGATCGCCGCGTCGGCGAAGTCCTGCGCGAGCTGGAACCGGAAGATCTGGTAAAGTTCGGCCTCATCCCCGAATTCATCGGCCGTCTGCCGGTGCTGGCGACGCTCGAAGACCTCGACGAGGATGCGCTGATCCAGATCCTGTCCGAGCCGAAGAACGCGCTGGTCAAGCAGTACCAGCGCCTGTTCGAGATGGAAGACGTCGAGCTGACCTTCCACGAGGACGCGCTGCGCGAGATCGCTCGCCGCGCCATCGTGCGCAAGACCGGCGCGCGCGGCCTGCGCTCGATCATGGAAAAGATCCTGCTCGACACCATGTTCGAACTGCCGGAACTGGAAGGCGTGCGCGAAGTGGTCATCTCGGACGATGTGGTGCGCGGCAATGCCCGTCCGCTCTACATCTATGCCGACCGCGAGGAAAAGGCCAACGCTTCGGCCTGACCGTCGCCGGATGGCGACGACCAAGCAGTGATGAAGGGCCCCAGCAGGGGCCCTTTTTGTTTTCACGGGGGTTTGCGGGGCTGAAGGAAAAGCTTCTGGTTCCCGGGCGATTGGCGTACCATCGTTGAATGCCTGATTCCGCGCCGCCAAAGGGCGCAAGCCACGCATCAGCTTGCACCGGTTAGTGTAGCATATACGTGGCTGTCACAATCGCGGTGGCGGCGGGGACCGAACCTTGAAAAATGGGGCGGGGGCCTCCACTTGTAGGCGGACAGAATTTTGCCGGATCGCATAAAAGCAGGCTCGGCAAACACCCCGGCGACGGGGCTATGGAAAGGAAATGAGAATGACGAAAAAAACGTCTGCCCCGACTGAGAGCGTTGCCTATCCGGTATTGCCGTTGCGCGACATCGTGGTCTTCCCGCACATGATCGTGCCGCTCTTCGTCGGACGCGAAAAATCCATTCGCGCGCTGGAAGAAGTCATGGGGTCTGACAAGCAGATCATGCTCGTGACGCAGCTCAATGCCAGCGACGACGATCCGTCGCCGTCGCAGATCTACGAGATCGGCACGGTTGCCAATGTCCTGCAGTTGCTGAAGCTGCCCGATGGCACCGTCAAGGTGCTGGTGGAGGGCCGTGCCCGCGCCCATATCGACGGCTATAGCGATCGCGAGGAATTCTACGAAGCCAATGCCCATGTGCTCGAGGAGCCGCAGGACGATGCCGTCGAGGTGGAAGCCCTGGCGCGCTCGGTGGTCTCGGAATTCGAGAACTACGTCAAGCTGAACAAGAAGATCTCGCCGGAAGTGGTCGGCGCCGCAAGCCAGATCGAGGATTACTCGAAGCTGGCCGATACGGTCGCCTCGCATCTGTCGATCAAGATCACCGAAAAGCAGGAAATGCTGGAAACCACCAGCGTGAAGACCCGCCTCGAAAAGGCGCTCGGCTTCATGGAAGGTGAAATCTCCGTTCTGCAGGTGGAAAAGCGCATCCGCTCGCGTGTAAAACGCCAGATGGAGAAGACCCAGCGCGAATATTACCTCAACGAGCAGATGAAGGCGATCCAGAAGGAACTGGGCGACGGAGAGGACGGCCGTGACGAAATGGCCGAGCTCGAAGAGCGCATTTCCAAGACCAAGCTTTCCAAGGAAGCCCGTGAAAAGGCCGATGCGGAGCTGAAGAAGCTGCGCTCGATGAGCCCGATGTCGGCAGAGGCGACGGTGGTGCGCAACTACCTCGACTGGCTCCTTGGTATTCCGTGGGGCAAGAAGTCGAAGATCAAGACCAACCTCAACAATGCCGAGAAGATTCTCGATGAGGATCATTTCGGTCTCGACAAGGTCAAGGAACGTATCGTCGAATATCTGGCGGTTCAGGCGCGCGCCACGAAGATCAAAGGCCCGATCCTCTGCCTCGTCGGTCCTCCGGGCGTCGGCAAGACCTCGCTCGCCAAGTCGATCGCCAAGGCGACCGGCCGCGAATATGTGCGCATGGCGCTCGGCGGCGTCCGCGATGAAGCGGAAATCCGCGGCCATCGCCGCACCTATATCGGCTCCATGCCGGGCAAGGTCGTGCAGTCGATGAAGAAGGCGAAGCGCTCCAACCCGCTCTTCCTGCTCGACGAAATCGACAAGATGGGCATGGACTTCCGCGGCGATCCGTCCTCGGCCCTGCTCGAAGTGCTCGACCCGGAACAGAACGCCACCTTCATGGACCACTATCTGGAGGTCGAATACGACCTTTCGGACGTGATGTTCGTGACGACGGCGAACACGCTGAACATCCCCGCGCCGCTGATGGACCGTATGGAAGTCATCCGCATCGCCGGTTATACGGAAGACGAGAAGCGTGAAATCGCCAAGCGGCACCTGCTGCCCAAGGCCATCAAGGAACATGCGCTGCAACCGCACGAATTCTCGGTCAGCGACGATGCGCTCCTGGCGGTCATCCAGCAGTATACCCGCGAAGCGGGCGTGCGTAACTTCGAGCGCGAGCTGATGAAGCTGGCCCGCAAGGCGGTGACGGAAATCATCAAGGGCAAGGCGATCTCGGTCGAGGTGACCGCCGCCAACATTCATGACTACCTGGGTGTGCCGCGCTTCCGCCACGGCGAAGCCGAGCGTGAGGATCAGGTCGGTGTGGTCACGGGTCTTGCCTGGACTGAAGTCGGCGGCGAATTGCTGACGATCGAAGGCGTCATGATGCCCGGCAAGGGCCGCATGACGGTGACCGGCAACCTGAAGGACGTGATGAAGGAATCGATCTCGGCGGCCGCGTCCTACGTCCGCTCGCGCGCGGTGGATTTCGGCATCGAGCCGCCGCGTTTCGACAAGAGCGACATCCACGTTCACGTTCCCGAAGGCGCGACCCCGAAGGACGGCCCGTCCGCCGGTGTCGCCATGGCCACCGCCATCGTCTCGATCATGACCGGCATCCCGATTTCCAAGGATGTGGCGATGACCGGCGAGATCACGTTGCGCGGTCGTGTTCTGCCGATCGGCGGCCTGAAGGAAAAGCTGCTCGCGGCCCTGCGCGGCGGCATCAAGAAGGTGTTGATTCCGGAAGAGAACGCCAAGGATTTGGCAGACATTCCGGACAACGTGAAGAACAGCCTGGAAATCGTGCCCGTGTCACGCATGGGCGAGGTGCTGCGTCATGCGCTGCTTCGCATGCCCGAGCCGATCGAATGGGACGGCGTGGTCGAGACCTCGGTCGTGACGTCGGTCGAAGGTGTCGACGACGGTCAGCTTATCGCCCATTGATCCCTGCCTCGCGCAGAGGTTTCAGGACAGGAAATCACGAAAGGCCGGCAATTGCCGGCCTTTCGCATGTTGAAAACCCGGATCAATGCGCCACTTTATCCACCTGAGATGCCCGGATGACGAGAATTCCGCGGCTTTTGCTTGTTTTTGACATTTTTGCCGGGCTTGTGCTTGGCCGTGTGGCGGGACTCCGAATCGTGCCGTCAAGGAAAGAGTTTGCAAAGGCGAGGTCTGGTGCATGGCGCCGGCCAAGCCGGATCGTTTCAAATCATGGAAAGGGTGGAAACATGAACAAGAGTGAACTGGTCGCTGCCGTTGCCGAAAAGTCCGGCCTGACGAAAACCGATGCTGCGTCCGCCATCGATGCCGTCTTCGAAGCGGTGGAAGCGGAGCTGAAGAAGGGCGGCGACGTGCGCCTGGCCGGCTTCGGCAATTTCTCGGTCAGCCACCGCGAGGCGTCGAAGGGCCGCAATCCCTCGACCGGCGCCGAGGTCGACATCCCTGCGCGCAACGTGCCCAAGTTCTCCCCTGGCAAGGGCCTGAAGGATGCCGTCAATAGCTGACATGCGAAAATCAAAGACCTGAAGCGCAGGAGCGAATCTGAAAGATCGTGACGCGCTTTAGCACTCTCATAAGCCCGGCCCTGCCGGGCTTTTTGATGGCGAGACCGTTCGGCCGTCATGCCGCTGTCATGTCGATGCCGCAAAAGCCCTCTCGTATCTTTTGACCGGAAACAGGGGGTTTCCTCATGACGATCCGATTTTCCCGCGTGGCCCTGACGACCGCTCTTTTGGCCTCGGCGGCAATTCCCGCGCAGGCCGAACAGGTTTTCAATCGTATTGCTGCCTTTGCCGTTGCAGACAACCTGCCCAAGGACGCCGACAAGGCGACCAAGACCTCGGCCGAAATCATCACTGCGACCGAAGACGGCATGGAACTCATCTATTCCGACAGCCCCTATGGCGCCATCGGTTTCGTCGACATCACCGACCCACATGCGCCTAAGCCGCTCGGCGCCCTGAAGATAGGTGGCGAGCCGACGTCGGTCGCCGTTGCCGGCGCCAAGGCGCTGGTCGCCGTCAACACCTCGGAAAGCAAGCAGAAGCCCGCCGGCAAGCTGTCGGTGGTCGACATCGCAACGAAGAAGGAAGAGGCGAGCTGTGACCTCGGCGGCCAGCCGGATTCGATCGCGCTCTCCCATGACAAGACCTTTGCCGCCATCGCCATCGAAAACGAGCGCGACGAAGAGCTGAACGACGGCAACCTGCCGCAGATGCCGGCCGGCGATCTCGTCATCGTCGACCTCAAGGACGGCGTTGCCGATTGCGGCTCGATCCGGCATGTGGCTGAGACCGGCCTGGCAGAGATCGCGCCTGAGGATCCCGAGCCCGAATTCGTCGCCATCAACGACAAGGGCGAGATCGCGCTCACCCTTCAGGAAAACAATCATATCGTCATCATCGACGGCAAGACCGGCACGGTGAGAAGCCATTTCTCCGCCGGCACCGTCGACCTCCAGGGCATCGACACCAAGTCGAACGGCGCGCTGAAGTTTACCGACAAGCAGGACGCCCGCAAGCGCGAACCCGATGCCGTCAAGTGGCTCGGCAATGACCGCCTCGTCGTCGCCAATGAAGGCGATTACGAGGGCGGCTCGCGCGGCTTCACCATTTTCGATACCACAGGCAAGATCCTCTACGAAGCCGGCAGCAGCTTCGAGCATGAAGTCGCCCGTCTCGGCCACTATCCGGAAAAGCGCTCCAAGGCCAAGGGCATCGAGCCGGAGGGTCTGGAAGCCGCGACCTTCGGCGGACAGCCCTACTTTTTCGTTCTGGCCGAGCGCGCCTCGGTCGTCGGCGTCTTCAAGGATACGGGTGGCGCGCCGGAACTGATGCAGATCCTGCCGTCCGGCATTTCGCCGGAAGGCGCGGTCGCCATTCCCGGCCGCAACCTGCTGGTCACTGCCAATGAGGCCGACCTGCGCGAAGACGGCGGCGCCGGCGCCCATGTGATGCTCTACGAATATGCCGAGGGCGAAAAAGCCTATCCGACGCTGCAATCGACCATGGTCGACGATGCGCCGATCGGCTGGGGCGCCCTGTCCGGCCTCGTGGGCGATGCGGAGAAGGACGGCACGTTCTATGCCGTCTCCGACTCCTTCTATTCGATGCAGCCGACCATCTACACCATCGACGCCACGAAGAAGCCGGCGGAAATCACCAGGGCGCTGGTCGTCAAGCGCGAAGGACAGCCGGCCCAGAAGCTCGACCTCGAAGGCATCACGCTTGACGGCAAGGGCGGCTTCTGGCTGGCCTCCGAGGGCGATAGCGCCAAGCTGGTGCCGCATGCCCTCTACAATGTGAACGAAAAGGGCGAGATCAAGAAGGAGATCGCGCTGCCGGCAGAACTGCTGCAGGGCGAGACGCGCTTCGGCTTCGAAGGCATCACCAGCGTCGGTTCGGGCGCAGAGCAGACACTGTGGATGGCGGTGCAGCGCGAATGGGGCACGGACGAGAAGGGTTTCGTCAAGCTCGTCTCCTACAAGCCGGAGAGCAAGGAATGGGGTGCCGTGCGCTACCCGCTCGACAAGGCGGACAAGGGCTGGGTCGGCCTTTCCGAAATCACCGCCCATGGCGATTACGTCTATATCATCGAGCGCGACAACCAGATCGGCGATGCCGCCAGGATCAAGAAACTCTACCGCGTCGCCATCGCCAACCTAAAGCCGGGCAAGATCGGCGGCGAACTGCCGGTCGTGAACAAGGAGGAAGTCCACGACTTCATCCCCGACCTGAAGGCCGCCACCAACGGCTATGTCCTCGACAAGCTTGAAGGCTTCGCCTTCGACAAGGCCGGCAAGGCTTACGCCGTGACCGACAATGACGGCGTCGACGATTCCTCCGGCGAGACCCTGTTCTTCCCGGTCAACCTCGAAGGCATCAACTGATCGGGCATTGCGGTTGGCGGACATCAAAAAAAGGCCGGGTTGTCGCCCGGCCTTTCCATTTTCAGTCCATGCCGGCTTTACCATCGCTGATGAACATGCGGCGCGATCAGGCGGTCGTAAATGTCGCGCGTCGCCGCCATGACGTCGGCCGACAATGGCGCGAGATCGCTGGCCGCCGCGTTCGCCTTCGCCTGTTCGGCATTGCGAGCACCGGGAATGACGACGGTGACCGCCTCGTTCATCAGAATCCAGCGTAGCGCGAAGGCCGCCATGCCGGCACCCGCCGGCACCAGCTTGCGCACCTCTTCGACGGCCAGCAGCCCGACCTCGAATGGCACGCCTGCGAAGGTCTCGCCGACATCGAAGGCTTCGCCGTTGCGGTTGAAGTTGCGATGGTCGTCGGCGGCGAAGGCGGTTTCGCCGGTGATCTTGCCGGAGAGCAGCCCGCTGGCCAGCGGCACGCGAGCGATGACGGCGATGTTCCTGCGTTTCGCTTCGTGGAGGAACAGGTCGGCCGGGCGTTGGCGGAAGATGTTGTAGATGATCTGGATGCTGGCGACGCCGGGGAATTCGATCGCCTTGAGCGCTTCCTCGACCTTCTCGACGCTGACGCCGTAGCCCCTGATCTTGCCCGTTTTCCGGAAGTCGTCGAGGGCGGAAAACACCTCCTGCCGGTAAAGCACCTCGGTCGGCGGGCAATGAAGCTGCACGAGGTCGAGGCTGTCGACCCTGAGATTGGCAAGGCTGCGATCGATGAAGGCTTCGAGATTGGCCCTGGTGTAGCCATCGGCAACATGCGGGTTCAGCCGTCGTCCGGCCTTGGTCGCCACCATCGGGCGGTCGCCGCCGCGCGCGGCCAGCACGTCGGCGATGATCCTTTCCGAACGGCCGTCGCCATAGACGTCGGCGGTGTCGACGAAGGTGATGCCGGCGTCGAGCGCGGCGTTGAGGGCGGCGCGTCCGTCCGCCTCGCTGACATCGCCCCAGGAGCCGCCGATCTGCCAGGCGCCGAAGCCGATGTCGCTGACGGTGAAGGGCAGGCGGCCGAATGCGTGCTGTCTCATGAAAATCTCCATCCGTTGCTTGGGATAATGAACCGCTATGCCATGCGCAGAGGCAAAATCCCATAGGACAGAAGCCGAAGGCGGTATCAATCGCGGCGGATATTTCCTAAATGAAGGATCTATCTTGTGTCAGGAAGCCGATGACTTCATTTCGATTCGTCCATGCCGCCGACCTGCATCTGGGAAGCCCGTTCCAGGGCCTGACGCTGAAGGATGCCGGCATCGCCGCTTTGTTCGTCGAGGCCAGCCGCAAGGCCTTCAGCAATCTGGTGACCCAGGCAATTGCCGCCCGTGTCGATTTCTTCCTGATCGCCGGCGACGTCTATGACGGCGACTGGAAGGACAACAAGATCGGCCTGTTCTTCAATCGCGAAATGGCGCGGCTGGAGCGGGAAAACATTCCCGTCTACCTGCTGCGCGGCAATCACGACGCCGAAAGCGTGATCACCCGCACCATCACCCTGCCGGGAAATGTCCACGAATTTTCCACGCAACGCCCGCAGACCTTTTTGCTGGAAGCGCTGAAGGTGGCGCTGCACGGCCAGGGTTTCGCCCAGCGCTCTGCCAATGACAATCTGGCGCTGACCTATCCGAAGCCGGTCGCCGGCTGGTTCAATATCGGCGTGTTGCACACCTCGCTCACCGGCCGCGAGCCGCACGCACCCTACGCCCCTTGCTCCGTCGATGATTTGCGCTCGCGCGGCTACGATTATTGGGCACTCGGCCATGTCCATGATTACGAAGTGGTGGCCACGGATCCGCTGATTATATTCCCCGGCAACCTGCCGGGCCGCACCATCCGCGAGCGCGGCTCCAAGGGCGCGGTCCTGGTGACGGTAGATGAGGGACGTATCCGCTATGAACGGATGATCGTCGACGAGGCGCGTTTTGCTGAACTCACAGTCACGGTCGACGGCGACGACGATATGTCCGCGGTCCTTCGGCGTATCGAGGCGGAGGCCGCCGGCCTTGCCGATGGGATGGAGGATCGCCCGCTGGCACTCCGGCTGCGCCTGACAGGCAAAAGCCGCCACCACGCCCATCTCGTTTCGCGCCGGCAGGATCTGCGCGACGAGGCGCAGGCCGCCGCCCATCGCTGCCATCAGGATATCTGGCTGGAAAAGCTCGACCTGCGCATCGAGCCGCTGACGCTGCCGCAAGCCGGCGCGGGCGATGCGCTCGACCTGTCGGCGCTGCTGGTCGAAAGCGGCGCGGGCGAACTGGCCGAGGATATCGCCGCCTTCATCCGCGATATCGCGCAAAAAATGCCGGGCGGCGCGGGCGCGGGCGACAATCCGCTCGAGACCGAACTTGCGGACCTGCTGAGCGAGGCCCGCGCGCTGCTGCAGGCGCGTGCGAATGGGGAGGGCGCCTGATATGCGTTTCGACCGTCTCGACCTCCTGCGCTACGGCGCACTGACCGACAGGACTCTGCAGTTCAATCCGGCGGCCAGCCTGCATATCGTCTATGGCCCCAACGAGGCCGGCAAATCCTCGGCATTGTCGGCTATCGGCGACCTGCTGTTCGGCTATCCGCGCGCGACCGCCCATTACAGTTTCCTGCACGATCCGGCGCAATTGCGCATCGGCGCGGCGATTGCCGCGCGTAGCGGCGAGACCTTGCGGTTTCGCCGCCGCCGCGGCACCAAGAACACGCTGCTCGCCGATGACGACAAGGAAACGGCGCTGCGCGAGGATGCGCTGGGGCCTTTCCTCGGCTCGCTCAACCGCGAGATCTTCAAGCGTGCCTTCGGCCTCGATTCCCACGATCTGCGCGAAGGCGGCCGCGCCATGCTCGAAAGCGGCGGCGAGATCGGCACGCTGCTGTTTTCCGCTGCTTCCGGCCTGACGGGCCTGCGAAAGCTGCGGCGATCGCTGGACGCGGAGGCGGCGGCGAGT